>Ga0208225_1000016_pt1 | contig 44971 bp, 31 predicted proteins | sample LakMenEpi15Jun10_FD_150701 | JGI IMG/M metagenome (GOLD analysis project Ga0208225, IMG submission 150701) | Freshwater microbial communities from Lake Mendota, WI - 15JUN2010 deep hole epilimnion (SPAdes) | ecosystem: Environmental > Aquatic > Freshwater > Lake > Epilimnion/Euphotic zone ... | reverse complement strand
GGGGGTGAGGGGAAAGACCGCGCATCGGCTGCCTTTGCGCGGGGCTGGTGCTGATTGATTGACTGCTCGCGGGCTTGGAGATTTGGGTGCGTAAGTCTTTTTTGCGCTTGGGTTTGCGCGGTCACCACCCTCACCCCCCGGCCTCCTCTCCCGCCAGCGGGCGAGGGGGAGAAGCGCGCGCGGTGGGGCGATGCCCAGGCCAGCGGGCGAGGGGGAGAAGCGCGCGTGGTGGGGCGGCGAGGTGGGCGACTTAGTTGCGTGTATCCATGCTCAGTGACCTCAAACAATCGACGTTACACTGGCTGGTTTTCCGGACGAAGTTCCGGTAGTTCTTCTGAAGGAACGGATCGGGCGAAGCCGAAGGAATGGATAGGACTTTGACGTTTGTAGCGTTTGGGACTCCCTATTCACGAAACTTGGATTCGCATGACTGACCACATTGCTCGCAAAACGGCTGCCGGCTTCTTGTCTCTCAGCACTTTGATCTGCGAACCGCTTGCGGCAAACCTATCGGTCAGCAAACACTTTGCAATTCGAGGACTTCTCGCTGCAAGTTGCGCTGCTGGAATTGCGATGGGTTGTGGGGGGGGCGCAGAAATCTCGATGGCTGGCGAACCGGTCGGCTACGAAGTCCGCCACGGGAATCCAGGCGGTGCACACCACCATCCCGGCGGGATTGGAAGCGGCGTTACGAAGCATGCTGCTACGAAGCTCAACTGGTTCGAAGGGACATACTTGGATCCGGCAATCCAACGTCCGGACTTCTTTCCCCACGCGATTTCAAAGAGCATTCCGGAGTATCGCCAAGAGTACAATCGACCAAGGTACTGGCCCGGTTGGATCGCTTACAAAGTAGAACCATCGAGTCAAGAAGCGATGGCTTGGCAGACAAACTACTGCAACGGTAATTACAAGAACCGCAGTGGTGCTTTCGTGCCAACGTATTACTATCCGAAACCTTGGGAGTCGCTCAACACTCAACCCAGGCCCGGCAAGCAGTTAGACTAGTTGCTGTTGACGCTCCAATCGCGACGTTGTCGCGACGACGGTATACCCATCTTCTTGCGGTACTTGGTAATAGTTCTGCGAGCAACACTCAAGCCGTGCTTCTGCAACTCTTCCATCAGCTCGTCATCGCTCCATGGGTGCGACTTGTTTTCTTTATCGATGATCTCTTGGAGTTTGAGCCGAATCGATTCGTAAGCTACGTCTTCCCCATCGGCACTTTGGGTGCCGAAGACAAAGAAGCGGCGCAAGGGGAAGATACCTCGAGGGGTTTGAATCCACTTATCGTCGACAGCTCGAGAGACGGTAGTTACGTGCACGCCGACTTGGTCGGCAATCTGCTGCATCTTTAAAGGCTCGATCCCCTCAGGGCCTTCATCGAGGAACTTGTGCTGATAGTCAACGATCGCTTGAGCCACGCGAGTCAACGTTCGGCGGCGTTGCTGGATCGACTCGATCAGCCATTGGGCGCTGCCTACCTTCCGCTTGATAAACTCTTTTTCCTCTTCGGTCGCTTTCGGGTCCATCAAACGACGTCGGTAGTATTCGCTGATGCGAAGGTTCGGAATGTAGTCGTCGATGAGTCGAACCACGTATCCACCATCATGGTTCGGATCATTGCTACTTTGCTCGCTTCGCTCGACGATGATGTCGGGGGTTACTAATGGGACGAAGGTCTCCATGAACGAAGCGCCGGGCTTGGGATTGAGCTTGTGCAGCTCGTCGCGGATCTTTTGAATCGTATCGATCGAGTAACCGGTTTTCTTTTGAATCGCGTTCATCCGGTTTTCGGCCAAATCGTCCAGATGTGAACCGATGATCACCCGAAGCTTGTCGACCATCTCGGTTTCATCGTTGAGTTGGCTTAGCAAGCACTCTCGAAGGTTGCGGGCGGCGATGCCGGCGGGTTCAAGCGATTGAACAACGCGGAGGGCTTCTTCGGCTTTGGCTAAATCCTCCGGTTTGTGATCGGGAGGAAGCATGTCGATCAGCGAGGACTTGAAGTAGCCGCCGTCGCGGGCGTCTAGACACGAGATAATCCGCTCGGCGATCTTTTCAATATCGTCGTCTATGTCGAGTTCTGCGAGCTGATGAAGCAGAAAATCGTTCAGCGATTCGGGACGCTCCATCGCGTTGGCCATCAAATCATGCTGGCGGTCGCCGTCTTCGTCGATCCGATTCGATGAGCGGCGGAAATCGTCGAAGTTGTCGGGCATGTCGTTGCCCATGTTCTCGAGCCGCTCGAAATCTTCGGCATTCGAAGAGCCGTCTTTGACCACAAGTTCCCGCTCGTCTTCAGTCCGGGAGCTTGTTGCCCCGTCCGGTTCGGCCGGTTCATCTTCTGGGAGCGATTCATCCCGCTCGGCGACTTCGAGCATGGGATTTTCTTCCATCTCCTGCTCGATTCGTTCCTGCAACGCCATGATCGGTAGTTGCAGAATCTCCATCGACTGGATCATCCGAGGAGCCAGTTTCTGGGTCTGTATTTGTCGCGTTTCCAGTCCGAAGGAGAGACGCATAACCGATTCCAAACGAGTGACGAATCCAGCAACCCGCAGCACTTCGGCCGCGAGACATATTCAATTCTAACCCTCCAAACCAGGAAAGTGCAGTATCAATTCTTAAATAACCTTCCATTAGGAACGCTTTTTGCTCAATCGCTGTGCGGTATCTGGTGGGTGCCCACGGAAGTCCTGGATTTTCCAGAGTGAAAGGACATTGAAAGGACATACAGACCGGAAAAACATCGCTTCAGGTTCGATAGAAGCTTGAAAAACGTACAAGTGCCACGGGTGGGACTTGAAAAAATAAAGAAACCTATCGATTTTCTCCCTCCCGCTTCCCCTCGCGACTCGCTATTATTTACCCCTCAAAGTCGCAATATTATCCCTTTGTTTATCCATCCTCGGAGATCCGATCTGTGGCGGTACGAATTCGAATGAAGCGTCTGGGACGCAAGAATCGACCCTTTTATCGTTTGTGCGCAATTGATCAACGTAGCCCACGAGATGGCCGCGTTTTGGAAGAACTTGGCCACTACGATCCAAAGTGCAAAGAAACCGACGCACGCGCCATTCTCAAGGGCGAGCGCATCGATCATTGGCTCAGCGTTGGTGCTCAACCGAGCGATAACGCGAAGATCCTGATCAAGAAGTACGGTACGAACGGGACCCACTTGGCTGCCCAAGAGCAAGCTCTTGCTCGTCTTGGACGCAACGTCAAGAAGAATCCGGTCGCCGCTAGCTAAGTCGCTCTCCGGTTTTCGTTACATAACTCCTCGGAAGCCTGCTCCTCCGCGCTGACATCCCCAGGGATCTCAGCGATGGAACTTGGGTGCCGAGGATTTTTTATTGGGTTGCGGTCCGTTGGTTGCCTGCGAGACTTTTGTTATCGCGGTCGACGTGAGCGCAATTCGCTCGGTCGCGAGCAAGATCAAGCCAAGGGGACTTAAAGGCCCCGACGATATCGCGTGAGGGTGATTTTTACCCGCTACTTCTTGCGTTCCAAGCCTACTGCTAGTACACTTCTCCCATGTTTGGCAGACAGCAACAAGAGTCCTGACCGAAAAATAATAGATGCCTTAGAAAAAAGGCCGATAGATGTCAGGGCAAAGCTTAGCCAAGCTAAAGACTCGCGATGTGATTGCGAAAGCAGCACGCGAACCAGACAAAAAGCGAACCGTAGAAGAATAGCTCTAGCAAAATAGTTCTACTGTCGCTTCCTAAATTACCCCACCGGCCGTGCCTTTCATCCCCACCCACCAGAAGGCCCGGCCGGTTCTTTTTTTTCACCGGTACCCTCAAGCGTTGGGCAGATCATGCAACCCGCCAATCAGGCTTCCCTCCGCATCGATGTTGCTACTCTTTTCCCTGAGATCTTCTCTGGGTATCTAACGCAAAGCTTGTTGGCAAAAGCCATCGACAAAGGGCTCATCGAAATCTATGTCCATAACTTGAGAGATTGGTCTGTCGATCCGAAGCATCACAAAGTCGACGATCGACCTTATGGTGGCGGGCCTGGGATGCTGCTTTGCGTAGAACCTGTAGTGCGTTGTGTCGAAGCTGTGCGCGCAATGGATCCACGACCAGCCGAAGTATTGCTGCTCACCCCGCAAGGCAAACGGCTTGATCAACCGATGGTCGAGAGTCTTGCACCTAAAGGGCGATTGATCCTGCTATGTGGTCGCTACGAAGGATTCGATCAGCGGGTCATCGATATCCTTGAACCGACCGAACTGAGCGTCGGTGACTTTGTGCTCAACGGTGGGGAAGTCGCGGCGATGATTGTCGTCGATGCTGCTGTTCGGCTTATTCCCGGCGTTCTCGGCGATGAGCAAAGCAGTTGGGATGATTCGTTCTCACGCGGTAACCGTTTGCTTGAGTTCCCGCAGTACACTCGTCCACCGGAGTTTCGCGAACATCGAGTTCCCGAGATCCTCTTAAGCGGTGACCACGGAAAGATCGCGCAGTGGCGAGCCGAGCAGTCCTTGCTAAAGACCCAGCAGCGGCGAAGCGATTTGTTGCCGCCAGAGCCTCCTCGGCAATAGGGCGATAGCCGAGGACTTGCGGACACCGGAGTGCTTGCGCGCTTCCGCTTGGGTTTGGCTGCACGGTGCATTGGAAACGGTGCAATGGAAGCGGTGCGGCGCAAGTCGCCCGGTGTTTGCATTGGTTGGGTCACCGGAGTGCTTGCGCACTTCCGCTTAGGTCGGTTCACCGGAGTGCTTGCGCACTTCCGCTTAGGTTGGCTGCACGGTGCAATGGAAGCGGTGCAATGGAAGCGGTGCGGCGCAAGTCGCCCGGTGTTTGCATTGGTTGACTCACCGGAGTGCTTGCGCACTTCCGCTTAGGTCGGTTCACCGGAGTGCTTGCGCACTTCCGCTTGAGTTGATTTACCGGAGTGCTTGCGCACTTCCGCTTGGGTTGGGATTGGCTATTTCAATTCCATTCGATCGAATCAAAGGATTCGATCATCAGCCCAGCGTAGTCGCTTGGAAGCGGAACATTGTTGGGACGAAGACACGCGACGACTTGCATCCCCGCTTGACTCGCCGCTTGGATCTCAGCATAGACATCGGTGAAGAAGACGATTTGTTCCGGTGGCAAACCGATGTCTTTAGCGATCGTCAAGTAACTCGCAGCTTCCTTCTTCGATCCCGAAGTCGTGTCGTAGTGTTTGCTAAAGAGGCTCGTTAAGTCCCCTTCGGTGCTGTGACCGAAGAATAACTGTTGGGCAAGAATGCTTCCTGAAGAGTAGATACGCAGATCCACGCCAGCTTGCCGCCATCGCTTCAACGCATCAACCACATCGGCAAAAACCTCTGCTTGCAACGCCCCTGATCGAAAACCGGATTCCCAGACGACACCTTGCAATGCTTTGAGTCCTGTGGTCTTGCTATCGCGATCCATCAGCGAGTGGACGCAAGCGACGACGGCTGAGATTTGATCTGCCTGGGTCGCTTGGGCGTGCCAAGGAGCGGCGTCGGGAGGATAGGAAGCGTCGGCGGCAAGGTTCGCTAAGATCGAACGCATGCCGGCGGAATCCCAATGACTTTCTAAGTAACTTCGAACATGTTCCCGAACGTATGGAAACATCACGTCATAGACAAAGCGGATGTCTGCCAAAGTCCCTTCGATGTCCAAAAGAGCGCAACGACCTTGTAGAGTCGTCTTGGAGAATGTCATAGTCTCGGATTCCCAACGTGAGGATGAAGCAAAGCAGGGGTGCGTTCGGGAAGGGTGGCTTACGAGGGGATAATCGAAGCGGATGCCGATGGAGCGGACTTCGATATGTCTCGAGGTCCGAAGCACATCGGGCTGAATTCCCCATGGACACCTTGTTCGACGTAATGCGGGGTCCAACCCGTGACGTCTTCAAAGAACCGGATGCATCGGATTCGTCGATCATCGCAAAGGTTAAACCAATGCTTCATCCCACATGGAACGTTGATCATGTCTCCGCTTTCGACCGTCACGCTGAAGACCGGTCCACCTTCGGGGTGCAAGTGGAACACACCTTTGCCTTCGACAGTAAAACGGACTTCGTCCTCCGAGTGCGTGTGCTCTTTGTTGAACTTCGCAAGCATCGCATCGAGGTTGGGGGTTTCCGAATGGACATTGATTACGTCGGCGGTGAGGAAACCACCTGCGGCTTTTACTTTTTCGATTTCCGGAGCGTACTCGTTGAGGATGTCTGCATCGCTAGCTGTTGGGGACAAACGGCCTGCAACTTGCCAGTGTTCGTACCAAATGCCGAAGGGCTTCAGGAAATTCGAGATCTCGGCTGCATCGGTCAGCTGACGGTTTTCGCTGGGGATATGTACAGTGGCCATGAAACATTTGGCTCCAGAAGGAAAGGAAAGAAGCAAACCAATCGCAAGTCTCTATGGTAGCCCACCAAAGCGATTCGTTCAAAGCTTGCAGCGAAAAGGGCTTCGAGCTGCGGAAGAAAATTTCCCCCTTTTTTTCCGAATTCTTCAGCGAGTGACCAGAGGTGTCACGCTCATCGCGATTCTAAGGACATAGCAACTGCGAGGTCAGCAATCGCGATCGATCAGTTGCCATCGCAGTCCACCGCGAGCGAAGCAGCGTTCAACGAAGTACCAGAGAAGTAACGGATAGCAAGGAGCAAGAAATGTCAGCGATCGCCTTCGGAATCAATCCAAGCGTTACCGGCCGACCAAGCGTTACCGGCCAATTCGTGCAGCACACCTTTGACTGGGATGCTCCCGCCCCAAGCATCGTTCTTACGGTTAAGCCAGCGGCAGTTGCAACCGCACCGAGTGCAGCAGTAGCTTCTAGTGCTGTTGCACCTGCGAGTGCTGCCGCTCAATCAAGCATTGCTAGAACGACGATGGCAGGGTCCAAGCCACACCAAACCGCGCGACGCGGTAAGTGCGAGCATGTCGGTTCCGTGATGGGGACGGTTCTAGCCAAGTACGGACTGGGCGTCGATGACTTGCTCCGAGCAATCGAAGAGCAACGCGCCGCAGCCCCAAAACCTCGATAATAGGGAACTACTACCGAGCGACCGGTTCAGCTTCCTGGATCCAAGCTCCGAGTTCGGGGTGGATCACAAGAATTGCAAAGCGAGAGACTGTTGACCAATCCTCAGTGCTGAGCGTGGCATAATCAAAGATGCCTCGCAAGTCGCTATAGCCATCTTTGTAGAACCGAACCGAACCGTCGTTATGCTTGGCGTAGACCTTGATGTAAGCTCCCTCAAGAGGATGTTTGTTCGCTGCCGAGAGAACTTGCAACCGTCCTAACGGGGCGGTGAGGTTTACGTTCAAGGAATTCGAATACACCGGCAAGCTTCGGGTGATACCACCGGAGACGACTTCAAGAATCATATTGCGGTTCTTGAGATCGTCAGGAATCTTCCACTCGGACTTTTCCCAAGCACCAGCCTTCGCGACCGGGAATTTCTGAGTGCGATTCGGTTCGATCACCGCCGAGCGGCTTTGATTTTGTCCCATGAATGGATTGCGGCTGAACATCAACTCGACATCGACGAAGTAGACATTGACGTCAAAGCTTTCGATGTTTCGATGTTGGATCCAGAATTGTCCATCTTTCGAAGTCAGTTCTAGGCCAGGTAGCTTGGCTGCTCCGGATGCCAGTGCAGCTTCGCGGCCCCCTTCGAGCTCCCGTTCGGCATCGCTACGATAGGTAGGATCGCTGCCTGTTTCGGCATCTTCTGGTTTGCTTGCCACTTTACCCGCTGTGGCGTTTTGCAGCTCTTCGCGTTCGCGGAGTTGATCGGCGATTTGAGCAAACCAACCATTCCAACGTGGGACAGGGTAAGACGCGTACTTCGTTGCGATCGCTTTGGCTTTATCCCAAGCACCGGTTCGCATGGCGAAGTAGGCGTCGAAGTAATCGTACTGCATCTGAGCTTCGGTCGTCTCTTTTCCGGTCAACAAGCTCGCTCGATCGACTCGCTTGAAGTTTGCTACAGCTTCTTCGACTCGGTTTTGGATCAACTGGTAGTAGACCAAGGATAACCGTTGTCGCGGTGCAATCTTGGGCTCGTAAGCTAACATCTGTAGCCACGATTGATATTGAGTGGCCAATCCATCATTGAGGATCTTCCATTCTTTCCCAAGTCGATGAGAGCGAGCCACGACGATGGGTCGGAAGTCGAGGTGCTCGATACGCAAGCGTGACTCTTGATCGACATCCATCACGGAGCAATGGAAGACAGGCGAGACAGCATTGACGATCACATCGTTAGCCTCGAGAAACTCCTTCAACCGCTTCGCTTCGCGGTGAGCCAAGCTGTAGCCCCAGAGGACAGGATTGTACATTCCAATCCGATCGAGTTTATCGAGGATTGCGGTCCAGAATCCCTTATCTTTCATCCGCCAAGCGATCAGCCCCAGATCGATCTTAGCGACATTGACTCGATCGAGAGCCTCAAGGACTTGGTCATTGCTACCCCAAGCAGCGATATATTCCCATGATGCGTCATCGAGGTTCAAAGGTGCATCGAGAACTTTTACTGGTTCAGATTGCACGTGAGCCAAGTATTTCCCTGCGCTGGAAGCGCGAGCGCCGTAGTGTTGGAATTCACCTGCGGAAGGGAAGTAAAAGACGTGAGAGGTCTCTTGGGTGGAGAAAGGAGCAAGCTGGAAGTCACGCACAGTGACGCTACGGCCTGCTTCTAAAGGAATCGCCCCTTGAGGAATCTGCATCAAGATTTGCACGCGCATCGGGTTTCCGGTTGGGTTCGTCAGTACTACGCGATCGCGGTAAGGAACACCGATAACCAGTTCTTGTCGTTTGACCGCCGGTGCCGTAGTGTCAGCATTCGCTAGATAGAGATTTTCGCTCAACAGGACTTTGGAGGATTCTGATTTAGGATCAACCGCAGATTGTGCTGCTGCATTGTTGGCATCAGCGGGATTTGCTGCGTTCTGAGGATTTGCATTCGGGTCGATTGCAACAATACCTTGGACGTATGCCAGAGTCTTGCCAGAGTGTTGGTAAATCCAACGTCCATTTTCAATCTTCAGCTCGCCTGCTTTGCTTTCGAGCGGCAAATCCATGAAGGAAAGAGCCAGCAAGGCTTCGTTGCTGCTGCGTGCTGCGAAGTGAAGGTTCTCGGAGAGTGCTCCAGGAGGAAGTTTAAGTGTGTCGACCCAGAACGGGTTCGGGGTGACCAAACTTGCGTTTTGATTTCCGAGCAGGACTTGGTCGAACTGTGACTCTGCCCATTTGCGAGTAGGTGCGAGCGGTTCGAAGAGTTGGATTTGTTGTCCTAGCTCTGCGAGTTTGCGTCGACCGAACCGGTCAATCGAATTCTCATCACTTCGCTTCAGGTATCTCCCAAGGGACTCCATCTTCTTGGCGTCGGCTTCGCCCGCTGCAAGCTCTTCAACAAAATCGTTTGCCGAAATATCTTTGCCAGCTTGAACTCCGAATGAAAGTTCATCGCTCTTGCCTGCTTTATCTTCTGCAGCCATGTCGCGCAACGCACCTCGACCTCGAGATTCTTTTCGAGCAAGCGAGAGTTTCTCTTGTTTGGAAAACTCGACAGCGTCTGTGATCGATGAGGCGAGCCCTCGGCTACCTCCTTCGCCATCGCTTCCGGGGCCTCCCGGTCCCATGCCCCCCATACCTCCGCCCCCCATACCACCAGGTATTCCACCTGCGAGTCGTCCGCCAGTGGCTGGAGCACCGGGACGTAGCCCAAATTCCTCACTCTCCATCAATCGTTTATCGAAGAAATAGCCGTTAGTAGCATCCAGGGCATCGAGAGCGAGTTCGGATGTTCGTAGAGCTTGGCCGAACCACTGAGTTTGCGTTTCGATCGGGATTGGTTGCAAGCTGACATTGTTTTCGAAGAGCCGGATCAATCCAGCTCGTTTATCCTCGAAGTGTTTTGCCAGAAGGACTCGCTCCACGGTGTTGAGTTGTTGATATCGCCACGGTGCTAAGTAGGTTTCGAGGTTTTGCTCGAGCAACCATTCATCGATGAACTGACGGGGTGATTTGTTTGCTAAGTGAGGTCGCACGACCCGATCAAAGAATGCTCGATCGTGCTGACGAAGGAATAAATGAAGTTCATGGCAAGCGAATTCGCTGTAACGAGCTTGTTTCTGCTCGTCGCTGAGCGCAGCCCAGTTCTTGAGGAAATCGAATCGACGAAATGCGCCCGAGCCTTGGAGGATCGAGTCCATCAATGGGATCAGCTCGGCGATCGACGTGTAGGATCGAATACGGGTAACACCAACATCGCCAAGATCTTTCGCTACGTTGGCATCGATGCTTAGTACGGACTCTTTTTGGATGTAATGCTTGCTACCGTCGAGCGATTCTTGCAACCGAATGTCGGCGAGTTTCCGCGGGCCGGTCCAAGGCAACGCTAAGCGAGCGGAGGCAACCATGTCGGAGGAAATGGCATAGATCGCGATATCGCTGAGCCCTTCGAGCTCTTCGCTTTCGATCGAGATGACTCCATTCTGATTGGGCCGGATGTTCGCCAAGATTTGTGCACCTTGACCGAGGAATCCGTAGTCCCGCGACGAACCGACCGTACCAGCAACTCGGCCTGGATCGGCGGCCATAGGTGCCCCAAAAGCGGGTGCCGGTGCATTGCTCTTCTCTGCGATTGCATCGCCGGCTTGGGCTGTTCGAGCCTCGTTGCGGGTTGCAGAGAGTTCCCAAGGGTTCAGCAAGATAGTCGGATGAGCAAGGCTGCTGCCAAGCAATTTCATCGCTTGCTGACGTGCAAGGACATATTGATACTCTTCGTCGAGTTTCATCGAGTCAACATAGAAACTCGCAGAGCGTTCGCGCCTCAAGCTTGGCGCAAAAGACCGCTGGGTTCTTCGCAGCCATTGATCGGACTCACCGTGCGCATACGGATCAGCTACCAAGAGCAAACGGGTGGACGCATCGACACCGACGAGTTCGATTTGCAGGTTCTTTCCATTGAGTTTCGTATTGGTGATCGCCAAAGTATCGGTTGGGGTTTTCGCAAGCGTGCGGAACTTGCCCACAATCCAACCGTCGCGAGGCTCGCCTTGAGTAACCTCCAAGTCGATGCGGGTTCCTTGTTGGTGGTCGAAGAGGGCGTAGTTACCAGCTTCGAGTCCGGTTATTTCAAGTACACCGGAGGTAGGCTGAATGCGATCGGTTCGGTCGGCCATCGCAACTCCGCTTCGAATCTCGAAAAGCGAGAATCGTCGTGCGCTTCGCTCAAGGGCTTCTGCGCCCACTGGAACCCCGACCTGGTTTTCTTTGGGGATCGGGCCTGTGATCCTAAGGTTTTGGCCAACCGCAGCGTGCAATTTCTGCGGCCAGTCAAAAGAGGTGTTGGACAAAACGAATTCTCTTCGTGCAGCTTGAGCGCTGCTAACCCAAAATCGTTCTACACCCGCGAGAGCTCCGAGATCGATTTCACCTGCTGCATCACTCGCAAGCCGCACACGCTGTGTCGGCTGAATACCGTAGAGTTTGAATTCGCAATCGACCGCGAGTCTTGGGATCGGTTCGCCGTTTCGACCTCGCATCTCGATTCGAAATCCGTCAGCGGTCCGATTCAAATAGGAATCGAAAACATATCCTGTGCGAGTAAAGTCATTGACTCGGGTAACGTGGGTCGTTGCAAGCGAACGTTCGGTGCCTGTGCGGACCTCACGTATCTTGGCTTGAAGAACCCAGTCGATTTGAGCCAATCGCGGTGGTACTGCGAATTCAAGTGTCAGTTCTTTCTTATCGCTGAGCTCCAGCTTTGGAAAGTTTTGCGTTGTCGAGACTCCATCAAGATCGGTGCATTTTGCAACCAATTCGATGTCGGTTAAATCGGACAAAGGCAACGGTTGGTTATGAGCAAGAAGTTTAGCGCGAAGAGCAACTGCGGACCGGTTACCCGAAAGAACCGCTTGAGGATCGACCAAGAATTCCGCTTGGAAGTCATAAGCTTCTGCGAGGTGGGTCAAGGGTTCGAGGGTAGCGAAGTTACCATCGCAAAGGAGAATTCCTTTAGCTTGCGTGGTTTGTTCGAAGGGGATCAAGATCCAGCCATCATCGCTTGCGGAGAATTCGCGTTCGCGCAATAGGACTTTCGCTGTAGGCACATGGTTGCCATCCGCATCGACGATGCGGAGAAGTTGACCGGCATCAGAAATCGTTTGAATCGATTGCAACTGTCCTTTTTGAATCAAAGCACGGCTTCGCTGTCCACCTGCAAGGACTTCGACGATCCATAATCCCATTCCCTCGAGTTCAGGAAGCTCCAGAGTTTCGCGATGTCGCCGATCATTGCGTTGGGCGAAAGCTAGTTTTCGTTCGATGTTAGGAACCACGCCATCGAGATCGATCGCCGTGGAGATCGGTGCCATCTGCTTGCTCAAAATATTCCGGGCGTTCAAGCGGTAGATACGCACGAAGAGCTCTGGAGTGTTTTTCAGATCGATTTCCAGACGCACTTTTTGGTCCATTCCGACGACTGTTGGGTTGGTCGGTGCGAACCGAACTTCGATCCTCTCAGCAAGTTCTTTTTGGGCTTCAGGAGAAAGTTGTGCGTAGTAGGTTTTTGGATCGCCGATCCCATGAAGGATTTTGGTGATCGCGAAGAAACGCTGCAGATAGCTTCGTTCTAACCATTCGCTGAAATCATCGACGTTCGCATCGGTTCGAAAGAAAATATCTAGGTAACGCTCGATAAGCGGTTGGTCATCTCCAATGGGTCTTTCCAAGAGTCGGATCGGGAATGCCGCGTTCCAATCGACAATAGGTTTGCCGTTCGATCGCTCACGGAACGCCGAAGTGCAGATAGAACGATGATTGGGGAGCCGCAAGTAGCGCTTGAATCGTTGACGGTCAGGGGTGCCTTGTTCCAGGTCAAAAACAAGTCGTTGATGAAGGATCGAAGCGATCAGACTGTTGTGAACTTCGGGCAGCCCCAACGCGAAGGCTTCCATTCGTTCGAGGTGTTCGCGTTTGACTTGCGGGTCTTGCAGTGATTGATCATCGGTGGGTTGCAATCGGCGGAGGACGTCGATGACATAGTTCCCATTTTGGTCGATCGATGGGATACGTTTTCGAAGTTCTTCGAGTTGTGCAAGGGTCAGTTCGCGATGGATCGGAGCCCAGCCGAAGCCTTGGGAGTGAATCGTCGTGAGCTCTTCGACTATTCGGTCGAGCAACTTTGGGGTGTCGACCCGGCGAGAACGGCTGAACCAGCGCCTCAGGGCATCGATGTTTTGGATATGTTCAAGGGAGTCGGCCAAGACGTTGTCTTCGATCGTATCGAGGCCAGGACCTTGAACGTTTTCACGCAGGAGTCGCTTCCAGTCGATGGTGGCAGGATCGAGTTTCGTTGGTAGCTCTGCCGCTTCGTCTTTTTTCGGAGCGGGGTGACTCAAAGGGATTTGAAATTCACGTTGAAGGTATTCGCTGGTGGCGTCTGGATTCGACGCGAATTCCAAGAGCGACTGCCGGGTGAGCAACGATTTAGACTGCGGGTTCAGTCCGTGTTTGGCGATCCAATCATTCAGAAGTGTGCGAGCTTGAGCGACACGCCCTTCGTTTTGATTGTGAAGGACTTGGTAGTAGAAATACTCCGGGGTGTTCGGGATCAATTCTTCGAGGGCTTGCTCCCGTTGGTCGGAGAGAGCGAAGCGTTCGAGGAACCCGAGCGGCTCGCTTTGAGCCACCGCATTTTGCGGGAATAGGAAGCAGGTTAGAAAAGCGGTACCGGCGAGGATTAGTAGAGTCTGCATAGGGAAAAGCATCGGGAAGTTGCGAGACAAGTCGTGATAAGATCGAACGATCTTAAGGATAACGCTCAGTGGGGGGATTTTCTTAGTGAAAAACTGGGCACTACGGCAAAAAGAGTGCGCTGGTGAGCGAATATGCCGGTTCCTAGCAAGATGCCGACGGGTGCGAAGAGACCAACTTTAGAACGATTGTCCCAATCGTTTACATAGCCACTTTAGCGGTGGCATTCTTCTTTGTATGGATTCGGGGCCGTGGGCCAACCCAACCATTGAGGACAATGGTTGGGGGGATTGAGCATCGGTACTATTGAGCTTGTCGTACCAAGAGAATTAAGTACGAGTAACCATCTTTTCCGGGCCCATTTTTGAGTCCATTATTCATCGCGGGCTCGTCCTTTGAAGCCTTTCGACGGCCGAGATCCATTCCGTTACCTTCGAGCATGGAAGGGAATTCGTTTACTTCCTTTTTGGTTAGCTCATCGCGGAAGGTCAATCTGTGGGCTGCTGGCGCGCCGGTCGAACCATCGCTTACCATCGCTAGCTGATTAATAAGCGCCTTAACCGATTTGTCGGTGGTCAAATTGAGTTGATAGTAAGGGAAGTCTTTGTACTGAGACTGAAGCGTTACCAAGAACCCATCGATCTGTTTATCTTTAGCTTTTAAGAAATACATCGATGCTTCGTTTGTAGCTGCTCCAGCATCGGGACTACCTATGATTTTGGAAGCAACCAGCGCGTCGATTTGGGCACGGTCGAGATTCAAATCCGATGCCACGATCAATTCATATTGCTCAAGAAGCTGGTTGAGCATTTGCTGCTCATCGGCTACCGGATCGACGTGGACTTCTGCCACTAACGTAAACAACTCTTTTTCTTTCTTCGCTTCCGTCTCCTTCGGTTCCGCGTTTGTGAAAGCGGATGGATTAACAGACCCATCTTGGTTGGGTGCTGGAGAAGTTGCGACACTCGAAGTGTTGTTGTTCAACATCTTCTCTTCAGCAGCAAGGCCACCTTCTTTGGGAACCTCGATCGCGGGAGTCTGAGGAAGAGTCTTGGTGGGGGCTGAAGCAACGTTGGATGTCGACGGGCCAATCGTTTTAACGCCGGAAGGATCGGATTGAATTGGATCTGGATCTGACTCAACCGGGTTGCCGCTTACCGTGATCGGAGAGGCACTCGGATCGACAGGAGCAAGCTTCGGTAGGGAGAAGAACAGAGCTCCGAAAGCCACAACAGCTAGAAGGCTCGGACCCCAAAATCGCAATACCCGATCCCGCAACGTCGCGGAACTCGATTCGTAATTGCTCAACATGGTTTGGGCAACCACAGGCCTAGCATTTGGAGTTCGCTTGAACGTCGAGTGCGTTGCGGACTCATGAACTTTGGACTCGTAGTCAAAGTCGCTGTTGAAATCGATGCTTGGGGAGGACTCGCTCCCTGCTGGAACAGCGTTTGGATGGTTCGGAAGAATCCACGCCGGTGGAGATTCAAGACTCTCCGCCCGCTCTTGGGCTGCTTGCAAAATGCGTTTTGAAAAATCTGGTCCTAGTCGACCGACACTCCGACCGCGGAGTAAAGACCGCCGCAATTCGGCAAGCTCTTCAAGCCGGAGGGCGATCGACGGGTCGTTTTGCATGGCGGATTCAAGTTGACGTTGCTCGTCCTCGGACAGGACGCCGTCAAGCATGCCGCTGAGCAGTTCTTCTAGTTGTTGGGGATCTGGAGGCATCATAATTGAGGGGTACCATTCGTTAGGTAACACTCGGAGAACCCCGGAAGGGTAAAAGTTCCATCGTCTTCCCGTAGAATATCGATGGATCAGGCCGGAAGAAACGGAATCTCTTGGATTTCCACGACTTTTCTACTTTTTTTTCTTCCAAACTCCGGCCTCAAATAAGGCTTTTTCGGCGGCTCCTGCCCAATCGCGGTTGGCGGCCGGCGATGCCGGACTCGGGTGAAGGATCCTGGAAAGCTGCACTCGGGGGTACCCGGGAGTGGGGGTTTTCGCATCTGCTCTCTGCAAAGATGCCGTTGTCTGCAAAGATATGCGGGAAACCTCCAACCCAGCCGACTTTGCGACCCGCTCAAGGCAACTCTCTGCAAACTGCCCGATCCCAACAAGATAGTCAGGTTGGAGGATTGATAGCATTTGGGCAAGATGGGCGTCGCAGCATTTCGCCAAGGGTGCGAACTCGGCAGCTGGAAGCTTATCCGGTGTCAAATTTCGCCCCCCTTCATCCATGAAGACCAACGGACAGTAATTGGAGACGAACTGCTGCTGGAAGAACGCTTCGGGCGTTGCGTACTTGGCCGAGAACAGTCCCCATAACCTTTTGCCGGAGACTTCGGAGCGTTTGCACTCCATCCCTTCAATGGGGCGTTTGGGATGTTCGTTTTTCGGCTTACCTATCGTTGCTTGAATGTTCAAAAATTCTTTTACGGCGGCGACTTCTCCGAATGGGATCCCGGTCTGCGCCATGCCCCATGGGCCTGGATTCATTCCCAAAAAGAAAGCTCGCTTGGTCGATGCACCGAATCGATTCAAGTACTGCGAGTAGGCTTCCCAAGCGTATTCAAGCGGGTTGTATACGGTGTGCACAGGATGTGCAAAACGCAGAGCACGAAGTTTTTTGCAAAGCTCTTTGGCAGCTGCACCGAGGGCATCGGCTCTGCTCGTCGTTTCGTTCGTCATTGGCTTTCTCGTCACTTCAAAGTGATAACCGGTTTGCGACGTTTGGGATACAGTTCGGTGCATAATCCGCAAACTGTTCCATCGCATCCGCGCGCAGTGCAGTGCTCGCGTCCGTAGAAAATGATCTGTAAGTGCAACCGATTCCAGCTTTCTTCCGGAAAGAGTTTTTTCAAATCTCTTTCCGTTTGTACGACGTTCTTACCGTTGCTCAAACCCCATCGCTGGGCAAGTCGATGGATATGTGTATCGACAGGAAATGCGGGGACTCCGAACGCTTGTGCCATCACGACCGAAGCGGTCTTGTGCCCAACTCCCGGTAACGCTTCCAACGCCTCGAAATCCTTGGGGACTTTTCCGTCATGTCGCTCGATAAGGATTTTCGAAAGCCCCGAAATCGCCTTGGCCTTCTGAGGACTCAACCCACATGGCTGAATGATCCTCTGTATGGCTTCTACCGGCTGTTTGCTCATCGCTTCCGGAGTATTTGCCAACTCCCAAAGACTCGGAGTTACGCGATTGACCATCTTGTCTGTGCACTGTGCACTCAGTACGACAGCGACCAGCAGCGTATAGGGATCGACGTGATCCAAAGGGATCGGCGTCTGCGGATACAACGCATCGAGTCGCTGATGAACTATCGCCGCTCGCTCTTGCCTATTCATCGCTTCGAATCCAAAAAGGTACTAGTCAACTCGCTATTTCGAGAGCCTACTGCGGGTCGGACATCAGGTAGTTGAACAAGTCCGCGCGTTCTTCGTCGGTGAGGGGATCGAGAAGTCCTTCGGGCATGAGCGAGAGCTCGGAAAGCTTCTGACTCTCGATATCAATCGTCGGCAGCACAATCCGCGACTGTGCGGTCTGAAGGGTAACTTCGCGGTCGTTTTGCGAAACGGCGACGCCGGTCAAGATTTGACCGTCTGTAGTTCGAAACATCGTCACGCGGTAGTTCGCTGCTACGACGCTGCTTGGAGCGAGAATGTTCTCCAACCAGTAGCGCAAGTTCGATCTTTGGGCACCGGTTAGCTCTGGGCCGATCTCGCCTCCGACCCCAAAGAGCTTGTGACAATTTCCACATTTTTGAACCCAAAGTGCCCTTCCACGATCGCGATTCCCAGCCGCAATTGTCTCTGCGGTGAAAACTTTCAATGCGTTTTCAATAACGCGCTGTTTGTCTTCGGTGATCCCTAGGTTCGGGTTAAACTTTCTGGCTCTTTCGAGAAGTTTCCAATCGCCGAGCATGACGAATTGTCGCCAAGTGTTCGCATCGATGGCTTCTTTGTTGACACTTCCTTCCTCGATTGCTTCAAGGAGTGTGTTCATCGTCTCTGGCCGCGAACTAAGAGCGGCGAGGATCCCTTGTTTGGCTGGCTGTGATGCTGCTCCATAACGCTCGATCAACGCTTGAGCGCGCGACGGATCCAGAGTTCTTCGCAATGCATACCCTGCTGCATTGCCAAGTTCACCATCTTGAAGGTACTCCCACAATTTTTCTCGCGCCTTATCGTTATCGATCCCACCAATGGCCTCTAACGCAGTCTTGCGTTCGGCTAAGGTCGCGGTCTTGTCGTCGGAAATCGCAGTCAAGTTCTCCAGTGGAGTCGTTGCGTCGAACAGTGCGCCGAGCAATGTCGACATTCGCTGGATCGCTGGATCGGAATTTTTCGACCCAAGCTTCATCAGTTCGTCCCAATGAGGAACCTTGGTTCCCTGGCTGCGACCTTGGTAAGCTCCCCAGACACCTCGAATTGCCGTTGCATGCAAGTCTGGTTTGTCGCGTTGGATAATGTCTGCAAAGTAAAAGCTTAACGCTTCTGTCGCGATCGCTGCATCGGGCTCATTCGAGGCAATCATCGTAGAGAGTCGCCGAACGATGAGCTCTCGAAGTTTGCTTAAGGGTGTCTTGAGAAGTAACTCCGAGGCGCTGCGTGGCGATTGCGCGACAAAGTTTTTCATGCCATACCAGAGTACCAAGTTGTAGGTTAAGTCATCTGCAAGCTCTTCGCGCGCAAGCAGCTTTGTAAGCATCGGTTCGAATTCCTTGTTGAAGTGAGGAAGTAGCGATGCGAGTGTTAAGCTGTAGTGCAGATGCTCCGAAGGTTTTCCGTGGGCGAAGAGCGCGTCGAGCATCTCCGCTTCTGATTCGACGACCCATGGTTCAGGCTCATCGACAATGCCAACATTTCCTATGTTGTTAAAAGCTGCTCCGCCGACAGGGACGGTCGATGTTTTGGTTCGATTTGGGAAGCTATCCACAAGCGTTTTCGCGGCATTGGCATGAACTGCCTCATGCGAATCGGAACGCAGGACTTGATGCAAGTGCTCAATCTTCAGCAACCCTGCAGCATTCAGCGCCCAGATGCTCCGTAGCTGTTTGACCACGGCAAACGAGTCATCCGATGTAGAGGACGCCTTCGAGCTTTTTGTTGCGAGCGCGAGTAAGGATTCAGGTTCCGAAAGAGTGATCGTGCGCGTTCGAAGCAGCTTGAGCAACTGTTGGGTGTACCAAACATTGCGATGGGAAATGATCTCTATGACTTCTTTGCCAGAGATCTGTCCCGATCCTGTTTTCACTTGATCGAACAAGTTTGTTACAAGCTTTTGTTCTTTAGAGAAAGCGGACTGATCTTTGTTGTCGTAACTAAGTCGGTAGATTCGGCCGCTCGTGCGGTGCACACCATCGTCGTCATGGCACTCCCCGATATCCGACCAATCGATGATCACTACACTCCCATCGGGAGCTTGTGCAAGATCGAGTCCGCGAAACCATAAATCTTGCCAGAATGCCATGTCCTTGCCGTGTTTCGCAGTAAAACCAGCCCCTTTCTTCTCGATGCGATCGCGATTGATGCGACGTCCATGAAGGTTGATTGCGAACGCATCACCTCGATAGTCTTGCGGCCATTGATCAGCTTGGTAAATCATCAAACCGCTGTGTGCATGTCCACCTCCGGCTTCGTCGGTTCCGCTGCTCGGTGGGCCCTTTCTCGTCTCCCGCCAATCTTCTTTCGTCGCGTCCCAGTGCACATGGTCCGCGATCTGTGGAAGCAATTCATAAGCGAATGGGTCGGAATCTTCCCCGTACATGCGTTGCAAGTGCGAGTTAGGGATCGCGTGCCACAAATGCCCGATCACGGTATTGATAAAGAATAAGTTTCCGTGTGCGTCCCAATCCATACCCCATGGGTTTGTGGTCCCTTCGCACACCATCTCCACTCTGCCAGTTGTCGGATGGTATCTCCATATTCCACAAGTAAGCATCGTTGGCGTGGGGGCGACTGGTTGCGGCTGCGCAGCATTGAAAATCAAATTCGGGTTCGGTGCGAGAGCTTGCGGCGCGATCACTTGGCTTTGCCCCAAGATTCCATGCCGACCATAAAGCCATCCGTCTGGCCCAAATCGCAAGCCGTTCGCAAAGTTGTGACGTATCTCAGCATTGAAGCCTTGAAGTGCAATCACTGGTGGACCGTCGGCAACATCATCAAGATTTGCATCGCTGTAGAAGTAAAGATTCGGTGGTGCCAACGCCCAAATCCCATAGGTCTTGCCGTTCGATCCAACTTCGATGCTCGTTAGTCCCTTAATCCCCGTCGCAAAAATCTTGGTAGTGTCGAATACTCCATCTTGGTTCTTATCTTCTAGCAACACGATGCGATCGGAAAGATCCTTGTCGACCCGTTTGCTCGACTCGGCATACGTGTAGTTCTCCGCTATCCATAGTTTGCCACGAGCATCCCAAGCCATCGCAATGGGTTGCTGAACGTCCGGCTCGCTCGCAGCGACTTGCATCCGAAAACCTTCGGGTAACCGCGTCGTCTTTACGACTTCCGCCGGTGTCATCTTCGGAACCGTTTCCTCTTGGCTGTTGTATATCGCTACCTCACCACCTTGCTTGCCTTCTGATGGTTTCTGTTCGGCTTGCTGAGCCCGGGTTTCCACCAACCACCCCGCCATTGCAAAGAACCACATGAGAGTGGTGCTTGCAAACCAACTAAGGCTCAGGGAAAAGGACTGCGCTGTGGGATTGCGGCGAAGGATCAGGTTTCGATCGGTGTACATAGGTGCATCGGTAGAATGGAGAGATTCGTTGTAGGGCAAACGCATCATACTCGATGAGCGACCTAGTCGCATATCGCCCTGCCAAGTGACTTTGAGTTTGTGCGGCTTCATGGTAATCTAAACGAACGGGCGATGAGTCGGAAAGAAGTCCACCGCCGACTATTGCGTTCCCGACGAATTGTCTTTTGCTGTATCTGTCGCTCTGCACAAGCATCCAACACAATTATTCAGCACAGTTGTCCAGCACAGTTATTCAGCACAAGTCATCTTCCACAATCTATCCTCACTAGGTCATCCATGACAAACACACCGTGCACCGAAGGGATCAAGCCCGAATTCGAACCCTATGCGGAGGCTATTGATGGGCTTCGGAAAGCCGGTGAGCAATTCTGGACTCGCGGCTGGTCGTTGGGGACCTCAAGCAACTACTCTGCCGTCGTCTCACGCAGTCCTTTGCAACTGCTGGTTACGGCTAGCGGCAAAGACAAAGGGCATCTAGGGGTAAATGATTTTGTGATTGTCGATGAATTTGGAAAACCGACATTTCCCGGTCAACCCAAAAGCAGCGCCGAGACCTTGCTGCACTGCTTAGCAGCAAAAAACGGCGCTGGCTCCGTCCTACACACCCATAGCGTCTGGTGCACCCTGCTTTCAGACCACTTCGGTCCACTAGGCGGAATCCGGATCAGCGGTTTCGAAATGCTCAAGGGACTTGAAGGAATCACGACCCACGAAGCGAGCGTATGGCTACCGATTTTTGATAACACCCAAGACATTCCGTCGTTAGTTGTCAAAGTCGAAGAATACCTTGCAGCACATCCGAATGAGAAATGCTGGGGTTATCTGATTCGTAAGCATGGAATGTATACGTGGGGCAAGGATATTGCAGAAGCGACTCGGCATATTGAAATCCTAGAGTTCCTGCTTGAGTGTTTGGGGCGATCGACCAAACTCGTCTAAACTGCCATCTGACTAGCTACCAAAACCTATCTGCCCACCAAAACATACTGACTAGCAAACTTACCTGGGAGCCTGCGATGTTGGCATTGGTCCTGCGAACCATCCTGCACTACTACCGCTTGCTCCTACCAGTGGCTTTGGGGGTCGCCGTTTCGAGTGCTGTGATCGTCGGGGCTCTACTCGTCGGCGATAGCATGCGAGGATCGCTTAAAGATATCGCCATGGATCGAATCGGTTCGATCGATTCGGTAGTGCTCGCACCTCGATGGTTCGATGCCAAGAGGCTTGACCAAGCCGCAACGGCACTCGCTTCTACCGACGGTCAACCCGCCGAAATCCACGGCTTGCTCCTACTCCCATCGGTCGTCGCGGAACTCCAAGACCGCTCCGGGGAATCCGAAGGCAAAATCATCACTCGGCGATCGACGGAGTTGACTTTGTTGGGGACCGACGAAGCGTTCTGGAACCTCGGGTCCATTCGCCCAGCTCGCTTGCCAAAAGGAAATGAACTTGTTCTTAACGCCTCGCTAGCCGAAAAACTCGGTGCACAGGTAGGTGACCGAGTGACGTTGAAAGTCTCCCGCGATGCTGTTGTTCCAGCAGACAGTGCTCTCGGAAAACGCGAGAACGAAGTTATCGCCCTCTCGCGTTGGGAAGTAGTCGATATCTTGCCCGATAAAAGCCTTGCTCGCTTCTCGCTAAAAAGCGATCAACGTCCCGTTCAGAATGTGTTTGCCGATAAAGCTGCCCTGCAATCCGCTCTCGATATCGAAAACAAAATCAATACGGTAATGACGCGGTATCGTGAAGCGTCGGAGTCTGTATCAAGAAGAGCAACCGATAAGTCCACCGACCCATCCGCAAATTCAAAATCGTTGCTCAGCGCACTGCAACTCGAACTCGATGACCTCGGATTGAAATGGGAACGAATCGATCGCGTCTTTCCTGATCCCGACCGAAATGAACAAGTCGAGGGAGACTCCGCAACGCAGTCCACGGCAAAGGTCTATTCCTACGATCAGCTCACAAGCGAACAGATGATGATCGCAAATCCACTTGCGGAAGCGATTCAAGGCGCGATGAAAGTTGCTACAAGCGAAAAGACCGGTGGAGCAAACATCCAAACCCATAGCGTCTTGAGCTACCTTGCGAACAACACCGAAGTCATCGCCCAAGAAGGTGCCGCTCAAGAGAGTAACAGCCGTCCGAACACCGGTCGCAGTGTGCCTTACTCGACTATCAGCGGCGTTTCTTGGGATGTGCTCAGCCGCATGCTTGCGGATTCGGGAGTCGCGAGCGAACCGCCTACTGGCGAAGATTGGGTGGTAATCAATTCCTGGATGGCTCGAGAATTACAAGCTCAAGTAGGAGATCGGTTACGCTTCGATTATTTTCTTCCGGAGACTGTCGAAGGAACCGAAGTTGAAACGAACCAAGAGGTCCGCTTGCATGCCATCGCACCCATAAGTGAACCTTCGACTCCCTACCGACGCAAATCCTCTTCTCGATTTTCCGTTCCGCCCACACCGTTTAATGATCCAAGCTGGACGCCGGTGGTACCTGGCATTACCGACCAAGATTCGATCTCCAATTGGGAGACGCCCTTTGCTCTGACTCGCAAGATTGAAAAGATCGACGATGAGTATTGGAATGCACACCGGCTTACTCCCAAGTTGTTCATTTCAGAATCTCTGTCGCGACGGATCTTTGGATCGCGGTTTGGATCGCAAACGAGTCTGCGATTCGATGGGTTGAGCGACGAGGAGAGACTTCGAGTAGGAGAGCGAATCGCATCGATTGCTCGAGAGAAAACACAGGCTCTTGGTTGGCGTGAGCTCCCATTGCGAGCCCAACAGTTGCAAGCCGCCAACGGCACTACGCCTTTCGATGCATTATTCTTGTCTTTGAGTTTCTTCGTCATTGCTGCCGCTTTAATCCTCGTTGCTCTGCTATTCCGATTGACGATCGAGAAACGCGCAAACCATTGGGGACTGCTGATGGCTTCGGGATGGACACGTTCGAAGGTTCGCCGTTTATTGCTTCTTGAGGCAACCATCGTCGCTGGGGTTGGCTCAGCGATCGGCGTTGCCTTGGGTGTTCTCTACGCATACGGATTGCTCGCCGCATTGAAGACATGGTGGGTTGGAGCTATCTCGGTATCCTTCCTCGAGTTCCATATTCGTCCTGCAAGCCTTTGGATCGGTTGGCTCGCCGGATTGCTTGTCTCGCTCTTGGCAACCTTGTTCGTCACGCGGCAACTGCGAAGTACGCAAATTGCGAGGCTGATCAAAGGGAAACTGGAAGAACAAGGCCCGTCGGGTAAAGTCGCTCGGTGGGTTAATTGGACGATTATCGGTTCGATCATCGTTGGATTCATCGCGATGCTTGCAGGGCAATGGGTACAAGGTCAAGCGCAGGCCGGAGCGTTTGTAGCGAGCGGCATGTGCTGGATGATCGCGGGCGTTCTATGGCTGTATCGTCGATTTCAACAAGATGGAACTCAGTCATTCGCTGGAGCTGAAAAGTCTTCTTATGCGAATACAGAGCAATCTCCATCTTTGGGGCTTTCGCAACTCGCCCGTTCCAGTGCGCAACGTTCGCCAGTGCGAAGCCTCCTTACTGTTGCTTTGATGGCCATGGCAAGCTTCCTTATTCTCTCGATGAGTCTATTCCAAGGTGAGCCGGATCGACGAGGAACCGGCGGATTCGCTTGGGTCGGCAAGAGTTCGCAAAGTATCCACGTCAACATCGCTGACCCTAAAGAGCAGCGGCAGGTGCTTGGAGATAAAGCCAATGCATTGCAAGGGAGTGAGATTGTTCAAATTCGAGTTCGCGGTGGGGATGATGCTAGTTGCAATAACTTGTTTCAAGCGAACGAACCGCAAGTCATGGGTGTTTCCCAAACGATCGCTTCGGTCGATCAAGACAAGAATGGACGCACCGAGTTCGCTTGGTTTGGCACCAATACCTCAACGTCTCCGTGGGTAGCACTGGAAGTTACGGGCGAGGGAACCGTCGAGAATCCAGTTCCAGTTATCCTCGATCAAAACACCGCGTTGTGGGCATTGCACTTAGGTGGATATGTCGGCGAGCGATTCCGGTATTCTTTCGGCGGGAAGGAAGTCCATTTCAAAACGGTTGGTGTCTTGCAGAATACGGTGCTTCAAGGAAGTCTATGGATTGGGGAAAAGAACTTTCAGAAGGTGTTCCCTGATGTGGGTGGTTACCGGATGTTTTTGGTCAAGCCTAGTCGAGATAGCCAAGGGGATATTGGGGCCGTGTCGGCTGCCTTGGAAGATGGCTGGGCTGACGAAGGGCTCAGTTGTGCTTCTACCGAAGGAGTACTTCAAAAGTTACTCGCCGTTCAGAACACATACCTCAGTGCGTTCCAATTGCTCGGAGCACTAGGGTTGTTGCTTGGGACCATCGGATTGGGAGTTACCCAATTGCGAAATGCGATGGAGCGCAAAAGCGAACTCGGAGCGATGCGGGCGATGGGATTCCCCCGATCCAGGCTTATTTGGGCCCTTTTCTTGGAGAACGGTTGGCAACTGCTTCGCGGTGTTGGAATCGGTATGCTTTGTGCGCTGGCCGCTTCCTTGCCGATACTGTGGCAAAAGCAAACGCTCGCCGGCGTACTTGGTCCCTTGTCGATGCTGGCTTGGGTGATCGGGCTTGGGCTGGTTTTTTGCATCGCGGCCGCTTATCTAGCGATGCGTGAACCGTTGCTGCGCGCCTTGCGGGCCGATCACTGATAGCTGGTAGCACCACTTAAAGCATCCAGTGTTAAACCATTTGGCGGATAAACCACTTGGCGCAAAATCACCGCTGGGCCATTGCCCCTAAAACGATACCGGTGGAAATGCGCCAGTTGACGGGTCCCAGTGGAACAGGCCGGCGGAACGGTGCCGGTTGTCCATTAGCCCTGCTTTTTCAGTGTGGCACGTGGGGATGCTGCGGCCCCATAATTTTTGCGGCAGCCCTATAATTTTGCCGGTGGCAGAGCAACAGCAGTAGGATGTTTTGATTTTCCGGTCAAAATACAGTCGCAAAGAACTTGCCGATTCGAACCAAGCCTCGCCGTTCGATTGGTCAGGTGCATCTTGTAAGCCGTTTCAGCTGTAATGCGTTACCAGTGTATTTCGTTTCCCTCCAAGCGTGAATGATCGCGATAGAGCTAAAGCTATGACATCGAGTCTGAACAAGTATTCTTCAAGAATCACACAACCGAAGAGCCAAGGGGCATCGCAAGCCATGTTGTACGCAACGGGGCTGAAGCCTGAGGACATGAGCAAGGCTCAAGTCGGGATTGCGAGCGTTTGGTTTGAAGGTAATCCGTGCAACATGCATTTGCTGGACCTGGGAGCTTCGGCAAAGCAGTCCGTGCAAGCTCAAGGTTTGGTGGGGATGCGGTTCAATACCGTTGGGGTTAGCGATGGGATCAGTATGGGGACCGACGGTATGTCGTTCTCCTTGCAGTCACGGGATCTGATTGCGGACTCGATCGAAACGATTATGGGTGGTCAGTGGTACGATGGCTTGATCGCTATCCCTGGATGCGACAAGAACATGCCTGGGTGTTTGATCGCCATGGGAAGATTGAATCGTCCAGCGCTGATGATCTATGGTGGGACGATTCGGGCAGGGAAGTGGAACGGTCATTCGCTTGATATCGTGTCGGCATTCCAATGCTACGGGCAGTATATCGCTGGCCAAATCGATGATGAAACACGAGAGAGCATCGTTCGAAACTCCTGCCCAGGGGCAGGTGCTTGCGGCGGGATGTATACCGCCAACACCATGGCTTCTGCGATCGAAGCCCTTGGAATGGCTTTGCCTTACTCGGCGTCGATCCCCGCTGAGGATCCAGCCAAGAAAGAGGAATGCGACCGAGCGGCAGCAGCTATCCGATTGCTTCTCGAAAGAGACATCAAGCCTCGCGATATCATGACTCGGGAAGCTTTCGAGAACGCGATGACCATCGTCATAGCGCTCGGTGGTAGCACCAATGCAGTGCTGCACTTGCTCGCGATGGCTCGCTCTGTCGATGTTCCACTTTCTCTCGCAGATTTCCAAAACACCAGCAATCGTGTCCCTTATTTGGCCGACCTAAAGCCTTCGGGCAAGTTCGTTCAGGAAGACTTGCACTCCATCGGTGGAACCCCGGCCGTGATGAAGTACTTGCTATCCGAAGGCTTGCTCAACGGGGACTGCTTAACCGTGACAGGAAAAACTCTGGCAGAGAACCTTGCAGATCTCCCTGGCCTGAAGGTCGGTCAGTCGATTGTTCGACCAGTGAGCGACCCGATCAAACCGACCGGACATATCCAGATCCTCTTTGGCAATTTGGCACCCGAAGGTGCGGTTGCGAAGATCACCGGTAAGGAAGGCTTGATATTCTCCGGCCCCGCACGCTGCTTCGATAGCGAAGAAGACATGTTGCGAGCTTTGGAGCAAAAGAAGATTCACAAGGGAGATGTGATTATCATCCGCTTTGAAGGTCCCAAGGGTGGGCCGGGAATGCCGGAGATGTTGACCCCGACTTCGGCGATCATGGGTGCTGGGCTTGGTTCGGATGTCGCGTTGCTTACCGACGGTCGCTTCTCCGGTGGTTCGCACGGATTTATCGTCGGCCATATTACCCCCGAAGCCCAGGTCGGTGGCCCGTTGGCACTCGTTCGAGACAACGATCACGTTACGATCGATGCGGAATCGAATCGCTTGGAAGTCGCGGTCAGTGAACAAGAGATGGCCCAACGCCGGGCTGCTTGGACCGCTCCAGCGTTGAAGGTAACGCGAGGGACGCTTTACAAGTACATCAAGAACGTCAAGAGTGCGAGCGAAGGCTGCGTTACAGACGAATAGCGGATAGCGAATAGCAAGGTGTCTTGCGTGGCTCTTGGCCACGCAACACTCAGCCGTGCTCTGAGGATCCCCACCGTCTGGCGACGAGTGGCTACGCTCCACACCTCAGGCGCTTTCTCCCCCTCGCCCGCTGCCTTGGGCATTGCCCCACCGCGCGCTTCTCCCCCCCTCGCCCGCTGGCGGGAGAGGGGGCCGGGGGGTGAGGGTGGTGTCCGCGCAAACCCAAGCGCACAAACAATTTACGCACCCCAATCTCCAAGCACACGAGCAGACAATCGCTCAGCCACACGCCAAGGCAAAACGCTCGCGTATGTTCGCGTGCTGCTTCCCAATGACTACTTCGTCGTCTTGTTAGGCGCTGGGCGTGCGTTGGCTTGCTTTGGTTTCACGGCTGGGGCCGGAGAAGCTTCCATCAGACGCTCAAGTTCTTGCATCATCTCGGCACTCGTAGCGAAACCGGCGGTGCGTTTGACAACGACACCCTTGGAATCGATCAGAATCGTTACCGGAACGCTTAGTACACCAAGCTTCGTTGCAAGGTCGCTTTGGAATCCGCCTTGTTCGTGGATTTGCGCCCAAGGATACTTGCCATTGTTTTCTTTTAGAAACTGCACTGCGGTATTTGCATCGTTATCAAGATTGACTCCGACGATTTGCAGATTCTGCTTTGCGTACTTCGCTTGCATCTTTCTCAGCTCGGCCATGTCAGCCTTGCAGGGATCACACCAAGTTGCCCAGTAATGGACAATGGTTGGCCCGTTGGTTTGAACTTCTTTTCCATCGAGTGTTTTTCCTCGAAGGTTCAGTGTCTTACCTTGAAGGTTCAGTCGGACGATTGCGCCGGAAGCTTTCTTGCCGAAGTCGGTTTCGGGGAAATTCTTAGCGACCTTTCGGTACCATTCTTGAGCATCGGTTTCTTCGCCGCCAAGTTCGTGATTCAGACCAATCTGAATCATGGCTTCGGCGGTATCGAGCGAAGTAGGATACTGCTCAGCGAACTCCTTGAGTTTCTCGATATGGGCTTCTTGGATCACGGCATAGTTTGCCTTGGGGTCCATCAGTTGCACCATGTTTTCACTGGTGATGGTCCGGAAAGCGACATACGCTTTGTGTTCGGCTCCACCTGGGATTTGATCGAGACTTGCCTCGAGACTTTTCAGTTGAGCGATGCCATCGGGATAGACACCGGTTTGCACGGCCGATGAGACAGAATCTGCAAACTGATGGATCCACGATCCCATGTCTTCGCTACCTTGGCTCGATGCAATGAGCTTGCGAAGAACTTTCGCGCGTTCATCATAAAGCTGCGGTGTTGCATTTCCGCTTTCCTTGATCGATGTATCGATCTTGTCTAGTTCGGTTAGCAAGCCTTGAAGGGCTTCGCTCATTCCCCCAGCAGGGGCTGCACTCGCGACTTCACGGTTAGCAGGTAGAGTTGGGAAGAAGAATCCTGAGTCGGCGACGTTTGCGTTGTCGGCAGCCCGAGGTGCATCGGCTAGTTTCCATGAGTCACCGACTTGAACAAGCGTACCGATTAAAAGCTGTTGATTGGCACCTTGGGATTCGACCAACGCTACAACATTTTCGTATGCGAGAAGATCTTGGGTCGAACCATCGGTCCCAGCAGGAACCAGACCGGGTTTATCGGCAGCGAACTGAATCCATCGGGATTGAGGAGTTACGTCTTTCTGCTTGTCGAGGAATTCGACAAAAGCAAGCTTGGACTTCTCGATCCGTTCGCTGAGCGCCAACTTGGTTTTCTCGCCAAGTTTTAAGCTATCGATTTCTTGAGCCGTTAAAAGTAGCTTCTGGTATCGCTGTGTGTCGCGAGCTTTGATCGCTTCGACAACTTCGAGTGTAATTTCTTCAGCGGAGATGCGTTTCCAACTATCGATCGCACCATCTTCGTTTTTGTCGATTCCCCAACGGATACCTTGGGTTCCCAACCAACGGTATTGGTCAGCCACGCCGTTGAAGTCGCTATCGACATCGCGGTAGATTTCGATGCCATCTTTGTAATAGCACCATTGATCCACGTTGCGATCCCCGTTGGTATCGGCGAATCGACGAAGCAATTGGCCATCAGGAGAATAGATCATCAATCCATCGGCACCTTGGATGGTTTCATATTTTCCAACGCAACGTGGGCGATCTTTCTCCTCGACGCGGTCGTAGGGAATCTCAGCTTGCCGTGGTTCATAACCCAGGCCTGTGGTCACTAATTCGTCGGTTTCTTGCGCGAAGAGTGAATTCTCAACAGGACTGAATGAAGCCCAGGCCAAGCTAGTAAGGATGCATGCGACGAAGCGGGCGCGAGAAGGCTTACGAACCAAATTAGGTGCACAGTTAGGATGCATCGACAGTTTCTCCAAAGCGTTATAAGCGAAATGCTGGTCATTGGAGTTTATCGAATACCTTGGATCGCTCGCCATACCGTTTTTCTGTAACTATTTCAGGAGCTTGATCAAAGACTCCATTTGGAATTTGACAGCAAATAGGTAAAGGTGCTTGAACGAGCGCGAGCGATCGCCGAATGTGACGCGATTTTCGATCTTGTGTTTTTTCGACTTTTTCATGAAACTCCCTCAAGTTCTGGGATTCCTTCAACAAGCGTGATTTCGCTGAAGACAATTCAGTCGATGAACATGTGAAGACCTCGAAGCACGGATCGCTTCGAACCGAGAACCAAACCTTGCAGGCCCTCCAACTCCGAAGGATCGGTGTTATGCCTTATGTTCCCTATTGGTTCGAGCCTTTTTCCGCTTGGACCCCTTGGGCTGTGCCGGTGTTGGCACTTGCTGGCCTTTGGATGGCTCGACTTTGCGAAGATGCTCGCGTTCGATCAGCCGCAGAAGCTTGTTATTTCGGTGCCATGATCGTTGCCTCGCTGATCACTTTGCGAACTATTCTTGCGGATGATCATTGTTGGTTACTTCATACGGCAAGCCTTGGGATGATGATTCTCGGCGCGATTTTCCCTCACCATACTATGGCCGCAAATACACTCGATTCGAGCCCTTGGGACTCGAACCGCTGGGATCCGATGAGCTCGGACTTCGCAGACAACAACGCGATCGATCCATCGGTTCGGTAAGTTCCAGTAGGACTCTCTTTGAGTTCAATAAATTCAAGGAACATCCGCATGGTGCGAAACGCATATATCCTTGCGGGGGGCAAGAGCTCGCGGTTTGGATCGAATAAAGCTCTGACACCTATCGGTGGACAGCCTCAACTTCATCGGCTCTCACAAGCCCTTTCATCGGATGGTTGGTCAACCACGGTAGTGGCTCAAGAATCGTTTCGACAAGAACTACTCGACTTGCGAACCGCTCCGTCGCTACGCGTAATCGTTGATCACGAACCGGACCAAGGTCCGGTTGCCGGTGTACTTGCTGCTTTGAGCGATCTACGAGAACGCTTGATGAATTCAAATGAAGGTGTTCCCCAAAGCCCCTCATCCGCTTACTGTTTGTTATTGCCCTGTGATCTATGGGAATGGCAACCTATCTGGACCGAACGATTTTCTGAGGTCGCAAACGGTCTCAGCAGCAAGCCTGCCGACTTATTGGTCGGCTTGAGGAGAAAGCCGTCGGAGTCGGGCTCGACATCCCGACCTGATTTCATTCCGTTCCCCTGTTGGCTTCGCGTCGAAGCACTTGCGATATTGCAACACGTTTGGGATGAAGGTCAACGATCGATGCGAGGGGTGTTTCGGGCGATGGAGTCGCATACGGCTTGGATAGATCTATCCTCACCCGACGAGGAAGCGATACTGCCAAGATCTTTTAATACACAAGAAGAACTGGGGCGACTAGGTACTAGCTAAATCGGCTTGAGGTAAGCAGTACTAGCTAAGCAGCAAAAATCCGGAAACCAAATCGCTGAGATTTACTTCCGACTACTTTCGTGCCGCTTCCGTTTACTCTCGCGATGCTTCCGTTTATTTTCGTGCTGCTTCGCAGACGCCGCAGTGACCTTTGACAAGTACTTCGCTGATCCTTGCGATATTCAAACTTCGGCGAACGGTTGGGCTCGGAAGCGCCATTTCTTCGATGCATGAAACGGAACCGCAATCCACACAGACAAAGTGTGGGTGGCTGCTTCGGTCGTGAGAAGGATCCCTGAGTTCGAAACGCCAAACATGGTCTCCAAGTTCGGTTCGCAAAACCAATTCGGCTTCTGCTAGATCGGTTAGATTTCTAAATACCGTGGCTTTGTCGAACCCGAGTGGGACCAATTGATCGGAGAGTTCGGCGTGTGTTTGAGGTTTCGCAGCTCGCTTGAGGGCGTTGATCACGGAGATGCGCGCAGGAGTGCTACGAAGGCCGGCTTCCCGAATCAATTTTCGGGCTTCGTTCACATCATCGACACCGGTAGTTTTTTTCTTTGCGTTCATCACGCACCTGCGTTCGCTTCGTTGGGTTGTAAGACGGACTTTAATCGCGCGAGGGTCTCTGGGGCTCCCAATTCAAGTTTTCCAAAGCCGTACAGAGCGCCTAGGTCGACGGCTTGCTGTTGATGTTCAGGATAGTTGGTGATGAGCATTGCGGGAATATGTTGCGTGGTGCTGTTCGCTTTGAGAGCTCGCAGGATATCGATCCCGTCGCTGTAATCGATATCTAGTTTTCGGTTGATCAAGATCAAGTCAACGGACTGCTTCTCGAGGATATCAAAGGTATCTGTCGCTTGGTCTGCCCGGAGGATTTCGACGTCGAAATGTTTTCTCAGCAGCGAAGAGACCGAAGAATGATCTGGGCCGCAGTTGCCGACATCGAGGACTTTTTTGCGTGTCATAACGAGCTATCGATTCACGGGGGATTGACTGAGAGTTCACCGGTTGTGGGATTAAGTACCACTCGTAACTTGACGGGGCGGTCCGGAACCCGTTGGTGGCTGGGAGGTTGCGGGTGGCTGGGAGGTTGATGGTGGTGTGGCAGAGGGCGTTGGCCCGGCCCCGGTAGCAGCGGGTGGGGGCGAAGTTGGTGCTGCTTCCGGTGTCGCGATTGCCGCAGGGGCTGCAGTCGCTGCGGGTGGAGCCGGACTTTGGCTCGCGGCCCGGTTTCCATCGAGCAATTTCACTTCAAGCTCTCGGACGATGTCGTCTTGAAGATACTTTTGCATCAACACTCGGGTCATGTCAATCATTTTATCGATGCGTTCGGCAACCGGAGCTGGCACAGGACCGGAATCTGTTGAGGTTGCACGTCGTTGGATACCTTGGATTTGCGACGAGAGACCATCGTAGGTTTTAACTTTTTTAAGTTCATCAAGCAGCGTGAAAGCTTCGTCTCGCTTCCCTTCATCAATCTTCTTTTTGATCCGTGCATCGAGGATTTTGCGGCGCACGACAAGGTCAAGAACTTCACCCTGCAGCCCCTTGAGGAAAGCTTCCGCTTGGAGTCTTCGTCGGTCGTCTGGCAGGTCTGCTTTTTCTAGATCTCGGTAACCTGTGATCACAGGGAGACGAGCAAGGAGTGTTTCGCCATTTTTGATGTAATACAGATACAAAGGAAGTTTGATTTGTAAGGTGCGTGTAGGAGCTTTCTCCCGTTTCTTGCGGGCCTCTTCTGCCGCCGCGATGGCTTTCTCGTCTGCTTGATAGGCGGCTAGAAATGGATCGGGTGTGGCGTTTGCAGCCGAGGCATCGGGATTGCCTTCGGAAGCAGAAAGACTCTTGATCCGGACGGCGGTAGCGCGTGCACGCGATATCAATTCGACGGAGCTAGAAGTCGGTTCATCGTAGGTGATAACCGGGGGAGTTAAATTACTGATGGGTATCACGCCCCGCCAGTCGGTTCTACCGACCATTTGCAAATCTTCGCTACCGGGCGTACGCAGGTAGACTTCTGCGCCAGGAACGCCGCTATTGGGTTGTGCTCGAATACCGAGTTTAAGTTCGGTAGTAGGGTAGTGGGGTTGGAGTTTCAAGGCGACCCGTTTGGTTCTCCTGTTCTTAGCTGCGACGAGCGATCCTCGACTTGCAGCGAAGATTGCACCGTAGAACCTTGCTGCGTCGATCGGTTCGGTAACCGCGATATAGGTAAAAGCGATATTTTGCAAGACGGTTGGATTTCCGTTCATATCATCGCGACGGATGAATGGAGCTAACACATCTCCTGGGCCGATATGTACTGGGGATTCTGGAGCGGTCGCAAGCCCGTTGGCTCGCACTCGCAGAACAGCGGTTTTGTTATCGTTCTCCTCGAGGCGTACCATCGGGGTAAAGCAACGACGTTGCAGATATGCGACCGCGTTTGCGACGTCTGCAACATTAGCGACCTTGGTCGATTCCATAAGTCCGATCCTGCGAACGAATGCATCGAGTTCTTTGACAGCGATACGGATCATCTCGCCTTCTGCGTCCACGGAGACCATGAAGATCTTGTCTTTATCTCGAAGCATCGCTTCGGGTTGCCATGGGAATCTTGTTGGCAAAGGACGAGCGACTTCCTTGAACCGCTGCGCTTCGGCTTTGGGAACCAGTGCCGAAAACGATTTGCCAGTTTTCAAGTTTTCGAAAATCACGTCGAGCGACTTCTCACCTGCATCCAACTTCGATTTCATCTTGCTCCATTTCTCATCCCCTAAATAGGGAACGATATCGCGTTGCATGGCGGCGAATTGAAGGGGAGGAATCGCGATGCTAGGGACTCGTTCAATGACAGACTCCAAAGTCCGGACACTGTTAAGACTCGCAGCGCGTGCTTCGGCATCGGCTTTCGCTTTCAAGTCCTCTTCTTCTTGCTTGGTAAGTTTCTTACCGCCCGTTCCCGTTTTGTTGAGTAGTTCAGCAGACGCAGTCTCACTTTTCTTGGGCTGCTGAGCTAAAAACGCTTCCTTTGCTTGATCGCTTTTCGCAAGCATCAGAACTAGTTCACGGGACAAGAGCTGATCGATGGTTAGATCATCGAGGTGATATAGAACGGAGCCGAAGAGTGCGTCAGGGGTTTCAACAACATCGCATTGCAAAGTTGCACCGAATTCGATTTCAACTAACTGTGCAACCTTCTCGCGTATCTGCTGCTTGGTAACTTCACTAAGACCGAGGGTTGGCGAAATGCTTAGCCAAACGCGAGAGCGGTAGGGTGAGTATTCCCAAACCTCAACATCGGATGGGTTACTAATCACGGGCGTTCGCTTTGCACTCGTCGCGGATGCACTTGACGCACTTGCATCCGTCGGAGCGCTTGCAGCGTCTTGAGCGAATCCTAGCGGTAGTATGGCGCAGGAAAAAACAGCTGCGCATAGTAGATACGCGGCGTATCGCGGGCCTTCAAGACTTCGCCGGATTGTGTTAACGATGGAATATCTTTGGATCATGGTGCGCGATATCTCCACTTTTGAAGGTCTTGGTAGAGACCGAGTGGCTTCTTAGCTATGCCTCCGATTTCGTTGCGGTAAGCGAACGATTCTCCAACCTGCCACAATGGCAACACAGGTAAGTGGGAAGCTACAAGCGAGTGGAGGTCTTGGCAACTTTGACGAACTTCCCGCCAGTTTCGCGAAGCGCTGAGTTGGCTTAGGACTTGGACAATAAATTGGTTGTTCGATTCGGCAGGAGCGCCGATTCCGAACATACGTTCTGCATCGGTTGCAGGTTCCCAAACTGACGCTGTCAAATACAGAATGTCGATGTTGGGAGCTTCTCCAGGTCCGGGCACACGATCGAGAACGACGAGGTCCGATTCGATTCCGATCAGTTTCCATTGCTCGACAATGGCTTGACCTGCAACACGTGCAGCTTCGTAGTTCGGAACTCCGAGGGTCATCTTGGGGATTGGAGGGACGGGCTCTTTACGCTTCTCATACTGCATTTTGAGCTTGCTATTGGTGATTAGCATTAAGACTTTCGCGAGCCGTGGATCGTAGGCGAGTGGTTCTATGCCGGTGTTATACGCGTAAGCAATCGGGTCATTTTCGGTGGCACCTCTTGGAAACGGCCCGCTGATGACTTGAGATTGCTCAGCATCTGCGCCACCGAGGATTTCTCCTTTGAGGATCCCTTCGCGATTGATTGCGTAGAGCAGAGCGCGTCGAAATTCGCGGTCATCGAGATAAGGATTCGAAGTTCGGGGTACGAGCATATGCACGGTGGGGAGTGCATAGGATTCGACGTTGATCGTCTTCGATACCATGGACGCTTGGAGTTTTCTCGCATCGGCTGGAAAGAGTCGGTCGATGACATCGATTTCTCCTCGGAGCAAATCATTGATGGCTTGCCCGGGATCTTGATAGAGAGTCTCGTGGATTTCCATCGGCTGAAAATCAGCGGCCTTGGTTGCAGGGGCCCATTCGAATCGTCGAATATTCTCTTCAGCTGATTTGTACTTGTAGAGAACACCGTTGGGGATATTCCCTTCCCCGATCGCTTCGATCGGCCATTGCAAGAAAGCTTGTGGCAAGACGTGTGGGCGTCGGAATCGAAGCTTCAGGCGTTCGGGACCGGAGACCGAGACGGAGTCGAAGATCGCGGCCCAACCAGGAACATAATCGGGTTTCCCGATCGTAGCGCGTCGCAAGAAGGATTGCGACAAATCAAGGCTGTTGGGGATTCCGGTTTGTCCTGGATTTTGGATCGACATATCGAGTTCAAGTCGATCGTCGCTTTGTTGGAACGAACCGAGGGAGAATTTATATTGTCCCCCTTCAGGCCCGGTACTTCGGAATTCGAACAGGGGTCGCGAGATGAGTTGGCCTGAGCGGAAGGCGGGCCAGTTTGCCAGAGCCGCCGTATCGGGCTTATCTGCGACTTGGAAAACCCCCACGCGAGCGATCGGGTATTCTTTTAGCAAATCAGTTAGCAGTTGTTTTCCACCTTCGATATCTGGATCGATATCAAGCATTTTGGTCGCTTCGCGCCGCGCGTTTAGAAAGTCTTTCTGATCGCGCAAGGCCAACGCTTTGTTTTTGTATTCGGTAGCGAGTTCGAGGAATTTGCCTTTCCATTCTTCGACGACTGGAAGCGGATCATCTTTGTAATCTTTTGCCAAGCGATTGATCATGATCCGTGCAGTCGATAGATCTTTTTTATCGAAGTAGGACTGCATCAGTTGGCTTGAGATACTCGTGATGTAATTGCGGACGTTTTCTCTTTGGTAGTTCGGAAACGTTTTCTGCAATTCTTCGAGTACTGCTAAGGTGTGAGCCAGCTTCTTTTGTCGAGCCATCTCTTCGGCACTTCGGAACAAGAAGTCTTGGCGCATGACTTGAAGGCCGGGCGTCTTCGGGTAGTTGACGAACAGGAAGTTCAGGTGCTCGAAGGCTTCGCCAAAGTTCTTTTCATCGACGAGTTTTTTGGCTCGAGCGAGAATCATTTGCTCGTAAAGCCAAATCTTGCCAACGTCTTTCCAAGCAACTTCATAACGTCGGTCTGGAAAGAGCAAGATGGTGACTTGAAGTTTATCGGTATCCTTTTGATTGGTGGGGATACGTCGATCAGGAAAGTCGATCAAGGCGACTTTGACACTTCGTCCTGTCGCTTCTGGCTTGAGAGTTACGATATCGAACGGCTCTTCGTCCATCAGCGAGCCGAGGACTTCGATTTCTTCGAGGGCTTTCTCAAGATCGTTTTGCGCGAATGCGTTCCAGGGGAAAGCGCAAATAGCGAGCGACAAAGCGAGCATCTGTACGGATGCTAGAACTTTGCAAACAACATTCAGTGGGTATGCGATGGAGTTTAGGGCCTTCATCATTGCACTCCACCGGATGTTACTTCAGCAACAGGTTTGCCTTCGAAGGCAAGTGGTAATCGAAGGATGGAGCCTTCGTCTCCAGGTACGAGAAGCGAATCGGAGGCGATCAAAGGAGTTCCGGAGATCGGTTCACCGGCGGAGGTTTGAGCGACCAGTTTCCCGTCAGCAACCGAGATTCGGTATAGGGTTCCTGTGGTGCTCGCTACCAACACATCGGTTCCATCGAGCAGCGGCTTACCGGTCAAGACGGTCTGGGGTATCGGCAGGCTCCAGAGGAGTTTGCCTTGAGCATTGAAGGCAACGAGTCCTTCGATATCGCTGAAGGCAAGGCCGATGGACTGCGATTCGTTTGAGGCGGTGTATGGGCCCCATGCAAAGCGGCCTTCGAAGGTTAGCGAAGCGACTTTTTTGAACTCACCGCATTCATAGAAGTCGAGGAAGTCGCCGGAGGCACCGGGTGAGAGTCCGACAGCTACGTCATCGATGACATCCATCCGCCCTTTAATCGCACGTTCGAGCGGTTGATTATTAAGTAGCCGAAGTTGCTTGCCGGTCGATAGCTTATAGAGATTTCTCTTTTGATCAGCGATGACGACAGATTGCTTATCGTTGAGGAGAACGGGGTTCATCCAGACGGGTCGTTCCCCGGCTGAGATGGTAGGTTGGAAAGCAGTACCGATCTGCTTGCCAGTGTCTGGGTCAAGCATAAGCAACTGAGCATTTTCTAGTGGTAGAACGACAGCGTTACCCACAGTGGTGGCTTCTGCAATCGGGTACGAACCACCTAGGTCAAGTACCACCAGCTTCGATACAGAACTACTTTTCTTTGCCGGATCGATCAGCAGCAGTTGGCTACCTTGGGCTGAGTTCAGCAGAAGTTTGCGCCCGTCCGCAAGGGTGATGGGTGACGCGAACATCATCGAGCGTTGATTACGTCCCATGTTTTCGATGGACGGTGTTGAAGTTAGTTTACCGGATTCGGTAGCGAAGGCTGAGTCGGCCAAGTTGAATGTTGCAGCTTGGCTTGTAACTGCCACGAGTCCTTGCGGTCCTGAACTCATCGAAGCAACAGGATTGCCGATGTCAGCTTCCCACTGTGCATCTCCGGACTTCGGATCGATGGCAGCGACGCGCACCCCGCTATTGCCGCGAACGACGCGGGAGTGAAGGATCACATCACCGATCTTCGTGGGGCGAGCAGTGAACTCATCGAGGTCCTCTTTCAACCACATAGAGTTCAGTTTTTGGCCAGTGATTTGGATTTGGAAGTAGGCCAAACGATTAGAGGCCAGCCAAAGGTCGGTACCAGCCATTAGAGGCCAGACAGTTCGCGGTGCCGCTTCGTTCGACACCAAGTTGACCATCTTGAAGACTTTTTCTTTGGGGTTGGTGACTTCGACGTCGAGGATGGCGACTTCGCCGAGATTGGTGGTGACGGCCAAGCGTCGTCCTTCGATTTGAGGTTCCACGACGACGTGACCTTTGAATCGCACGGGGGATTGAGCGAGTTTCAGTTCGGTTCCTTCGTCATTGGTGGAATAGACACGCATCAAGCAGTGATCGGGGCCTGCGTTCTCGAAGAGGATCAATTGGTTGAGTACCCAGATTGGCGGGACGGCGATAGTGCCGGGATTATGTCCGACGTAGACGACTTCGTCGCATTCCCCGTTGCCACGGCTCAGGACGTAGAGGTTGGAGTGGTTGCCCAAAACATAACGTTTGCGTTTCCCATTCGCTCCACCTACACCGACTTCGATGGGCTGAGGGATTTTCTTTGCCCAGCGGGATTGTCCGGTGATCACATCGAGGCAATGGATTGTTCCGCCGATGGTAGTAACAAAAATATCATCACCATCGATGGAAGGATCGAGGATAGGTTCGGAGAATTTGCTTTCCCAGACTTGCGATCCATCCGTTGCAGCCATTCGCGTGATGGATCCTCGGGAATTGACCGAAAGGATTGCATCGCTATCGAAGGTTGGGGAGACCCGTTTTGGTTCGCTGATCCAATCGCGTCCGATGAATTTGCGCCAGAGGACTTCTCCGGTGGCAACTTTCAGAGCTACGACCGAACCTTTGATTCGCAGGATGGCGATTTCATCACCGACTGTATCGATTTTGTTGCCAACGCGACTTGATAGGAGAGCGGTTGGAGCGACGAGATTTCCGTTGGCGGGTTCATCATTTGGAGCAAAGGCCTTCGATGATTTTTCTACAAGTCCGCGCTGGATTTCGGTAGCTTCGAGCATCAGATCGCGCAGTTTGTTGTTCTGCTCGAGGATCGGGTACTTTCGCACCAGTTCGCGTCGCAGATCGTATGTCTTTACAACATCTTTCGCAGCGATGCTGGCCGTCATATTTTCGACGGTAGCATTTAGGTCTTCGGTTTGCTGAATATCGCGCACAACTCTCTGTTGATCTTCTTCGATGCGTCGGATGCGAAGTTCATTTTGGGTACGTTCTTGGGTACCGACGAAGCGTGGATCTCGGATGAGCTCCATTTGTTGGTTCATCTGCGTGACGAGATTTTTGCGGTCGGAGACGCCGGATGTGTTATCCGCTTTGGTGATGAACTTTTCGGCGAGTTTCAGGAGGTTGTCGGTGATATCGACGCGTAATGGGGCGATACCTGGTTCGTTAGCGATTTTTGGAAGTTCATCTTGAGCGGCCTTGAGCCCGACGGTCGGATCGGCGTTCTTTTCGGCTGCCTCGCGAACTTTTGCGAGGGCGGATTTTACGCGTGCGGCACTTGCGTTCTCATCGCTTGGAAACGAGCTGGCAAACAAATCATAGGCTTTGATAGCTCGATCGTAATCGCGATTGCCGTAATTGGTTTCCGCGATCTCCCAAGCTTCTTTTGCCGAGCCTTTGGAGAACCAGATGTAGAGGGGCACAAAGAGAACAAGGAGCAAGAGGACCAGGAAGCCCACGCCGACAATACCGAAGGATTCCCAAGGACTTTTTTCTGGCAGAGTGGATGCTTTGACAGGTTTCGCCATGGCAACGTCTGCGAACGCGCCGGCTTCATTTGAACCTTCTGCGGAACCGGAGGACTTTGAGCGTCTCTTGCTGGATTTCGTCGGCCCACTTTCGACTGCTTCAACAACCTCGACGACTTCGGCCACAGGGTCTTCGATCACCTCGACGATTTCTTCGACTTCTGGTTCGTCGGGTGGTAGGAGATCGTCTACGGATGCCGAAGAGTTCGAGGATTTACTCGCCGGAGTGGATTTTCCACCCAACGACGGATCGGCTTGCTCTTTGAGTTCCGTAACAAGCTTAGTGGCTTGAAAACGAGTTAGCTGTCCATTTTCAACGAGGATTCGAGCGAGAGCTTCAGGGGTAACCCGCACCTTCGATTGCTCGACCATGCGTTGGAGTTCTTTGATGCTTTCAGGGTCGAGTAGACCTTTGCTTTCGAGCATTTGAATAAACTGCGATGCGCTCATGAACTACTCAAACTCCTCGACAACCGTAACACTGAAACTGCTAAAACCTGCTTCGCGGCCTGCATCGAGTGCGGCGACGATTGCGACGTGAATACATTCTTCGTGGGCATCGACAAGCATTTTGAGGACTTCGTCTTCTTTACCTGTTGAAATTTCCGATTTCGCTTCGCTTAAAGCTAAAAGCAAATCCTGTTTGCTGCTTGCTTCCCGTTCGTCGCCGGCCGGGAAGATGATGGTATAGGCGTTGAATTCATCGATTTGCACGCGGACTGTATCGAACTGATCGGGTGGCTTGTCGGGCGGTTTGTTGCTGGGAGTTTCCGACAACGGTGGCGGCTTCTCAAAAACCTTTTCACTTGAGAACGAAGCCGTGATCATGAAGAAGATCAGGAGCAAGAACGTCACATCGACCATGGGGGTCATGTCCATGTCGTCCTTTGGAAGTTCTTTTTTGGGAAAGGATACTTCTTCAGGTTCATCGATTTCGGAGGGAGCGACTTGGCTCATTTACCCACCTCCGAGACAGCGAGGTTAATCATCTTGCCTTCTTCCAGGACTTCGCCAACGGCTTGCTCGACCTTCTTGAGTTGTTTGGCTGTTACGTTTCCTTCGGCCCGGATGAGGACTTCGGTTTTTCCGCCTGTTTCGAGTTGAAGTTGAACGTATTCGGCAATTTCTGCGGCTTGCTGTTCCGGGTCATCGGAGAAGATTGCGCCGTCGGCTTTCGATACGATCGCATTTTCACCTGTACCTCGCAGAACTGTTATCACCACGCAGTTCTTAGCGGCGATTGAGCTACCGTGTTTTGCCGGTGGAACTTCGTAGGATTTCTCACCGGTCATTTTAGAGGTGAGGATAAAGAAGATCAGGAGCAAGAACGTCATGTCGATCATGGGGGTGATATCCATCTCGTCGTCCATAGGAGGACGAGCAGCCATGACGATCTCTTCATCCTCTTCCTCGATAGCTACAGCGCTAGCAGGAGCTTCGACGGGATGTTCGCTTTCGGTTTTCTCATCAAACGAATCGTCGATCTGAGCCATTGTTATGATTCGCTATAAGGGTCAAAGGTTGGAGTCCCGAGTGGCACATCACAAACTCGCAAATACCGCTCGGTGCTGGGCCCATAATAGACTAGGCCCAAGAACAAAGTTTACGTCAAACGAATCGGTTGCTGGCTAAGGTTAACGCTCGTACCGAACAAGCGATCAGGTGAATTAAGCACTCTGCCGACTTCCGCGTTGTTCTTCTTTTGCCATACCGATTTTGAAGGAGTCAAGAATCTGCGCTAGCCCGGAGCCAACGAGATCTTGCATGTGTCGAATCCTGTTATGGATTGCAGCCATCGCCATAACCAAAGGAATAGCGATGGTAAGCCCGATAGCTGTCGTCTCAAGAGCGACTCGAATATCCCCTGCAAGGTCTGTTGGATTGACATTGGTTGCTGACGCGAGTTTTCCGAACGCACCCATCATCCCAACAACTGTTCCGAACAGTCCAAGCATCGGTGCAGTTTTGATCACAGTTACAATCCAAGCGATACTGTAATCAAGGTCGGCGATAACATCGCGTTGAAATCGATCGAGGGTCATCTGACGAGCTTTTTGCATCCCGAACGCGCGGTGTTTGCACAGATACGTGACCATCATCGGAAGCGCTTTTTTGCTACCTTCGCACTTGCTGATCACTGCGTCGAAGTTCCCCCGGCGCAAATCGTCGGTTACCGAATCAACAAAAGCATCTTGCAGCTTTTCTGTCTTGAATCGCTTTGCATTGACTCGAGTAAGCACGAGGAACACATAGTAGATACCCCAGAGAGCCACAGCAGCGAGAGCGACGTAGGAGAGCTGCCCGACGATGTTGAAGATTTCTGAAGCATCCCCTAGGGGAAGCTGAACGAAAGACTCGGTGAGGGAGAGCTTTGAAAACAAGACGTCCGCACTGACTGGCATGGGAATCGCAGAACCTTGAGAAAAGAGGGAACAGACCATCATTGAAGCCACTCGATGAAAGTGACCCCGGCAAACCAACCGTCACAACTGCCCAATATAGCAACTTGGAACAATCACATCGGGTCTGCAAAGCCGTGGCTTTCACACTACTGCTCGAACACTACTGCTCGAACACTGTCGATTGGGTGGGTGACCTGCACTAATATAACTGAAAAAATGGTGGAAGAGGACAACCTTCTACCACCATTATTGAGGGATTTCTTGGGAGCGACCACGCTGCTGGGCAACGGCCAGGGAGCGGCATACTCCGAATTACGGTAGTGGCAAAGGTGTTACCATCACTCCGTCTTTGAAGGTAAAGTAATTCCGCAGGACCTCTTCGTCCACTTCGAATGGGATCCAACGAACCGATCCGTCGAAGAATGCGACGCTCACACCCTTGGGACTCATCCACATATCGATCGTATTTTTGTCGATGTCGAGGTCTTCAGGTTTCGTCCAAGGGACCACTCGGTTAGGAGAAACCTCCACAACCGCGATGGTATTTGCAGTACCATCGATAATCTCACGGAATCGTAAGCCTTCTTCTGTTAGCCCGATCCCATCGCCAATCGGTGCGAGATAGCTGGCCATCCCGAGTTTGGGCGGATGCGAAGGATGATGATAGATCTCGGGCATTTTATCGAGGAGTTTGATGTTGTGTTCGCTATCCCAAGGCTCATCGAGGTGGAACTGCTCGTAAAGATCGTTTTGTTCGATAAAGGGAAGGATGGCTACACGCCAACTCAAAAGTGGGTTTCCATCAGCATCTGTGATAGCTCGTGGCGGAAGCTTCCTGTAGGCCGATTCATAGTTCAAAAGCGCGAGCATGATCTGCTTGAGGTTATTCATGGAGGACATCCGTCGGGCCGCCTCGCGGGCCGCTTGGACAGCCGGCAGCAATAGGGCTACTGCCACCCCCGTGGTCTGATAACTTCCCATCATAGTGGCATCGGTTCGCACAACGATTCGGTTGTCTTCTACAGTCCAGAAGCGATCATCGCCGAGGATCTTCATGACTCGGTCCGAATATTGCGTAGCGGCTTGACGCATATCATCAGAGATGCTCGGGTCGTCACGAAGTGCATCGGTAAGGGTGTTCCTTACTATTCCCAAACTGGTAAGGCGAATCCTTGATAAGGCTTGGGAAAGGATTTCCGTATTTGCGGGACCGCTGGTTCCATAGGAAAGCCGCATTGGGCTGGCAGCATCGGGGCGAAGTTCAAGCAAGACGTTATCGGTGACATTGATTATCTGACCGATATCATCGAGCATCTCTGGGGGCATTGATTCCTTTTGCATCTCAACGAGGGAGGCGATCAAATCCCTCAAGGTCTCCGTATTGATCGCTACTCGAAGCATCGAAGGACTGTTTTGCACGAGTCCTACAAACTCGCCACCGGTTTTGGTGCGAGTGCTGAGCATGCGCCGAAGTGTCCCTTGAGTCCCCATGAGCATTCGCTGCGGGTCATTTTGTGCAAGACGCAGAACGGGGTAATCGAGCACATCACGGAAACGCAGAGATTGATCGTTCGGGGCGGACTCAGTGGGAGTTGCAAGCTTGTCGTTTAACTCCGAGATATCCATCGGCTTGGACGTGCGGATCGAGAGTCCAAATTCAGGTTGATTTGTAGGCATCAATACAGTCAGATCGACCGATTCGATGTCAGCGAGCTTGAATCCGAATTGCTCGCGAAAGAGGAGTTCAAGGATCTCCCATGGCCACAACTCGAAGGCAGAACTCTCTCGCATGGCTCGCACTTCGAGCGAAGCGACGGCAACGGAATTGCTAGGGATATCCCCATAGCGAGCCGGGCTGTCTTGCGCAAAACCGGGTCGCGAGAACCCCATAGAACCGAGTGTAATACTCGTCAAAAGGATAGCGAAGCAGCGAAGAGACACGCTGAGTCCATCAGCTTTCGTGTGCCAACATTTGACCATGATCATTTTCTCCAGGGCTAAAGAGATGCCTCCGACATCGGGGTCTTGCGAAGGATCGCTGATCGCAGCAGGCCTCGCAATCGGTTTACTCCTTATATTCCATCCAAGCGGGATATTCGATGAGGGATCGTGGTGCGAAGAGAGTTTTTTTGAGAATCTTCTCAAGTCCCTCCGTTGAGCACCGTTCTTAGCGGGCATCTTTACCGCATCGGCAAAGCTTGCCGGTTATGCCCCCTCGGCACCGCTTACAGGTACCTTTTTCCCAATCCTCGTTCCCGGAATATCTCAACGCAATCTATGTTCAAAAATTCACCGAACCGCACGTATCATAAATCCAGCAAGCGCAAGCAGATTGATCCGACGACCTGCGAGCGAGATTATTCGGCCGACGAGATCGAATTCATGCAAGCCTTGGAGCGTTACAAAGCTTCGAGCGGACGGAAATTCCCGACTTGCAGTGAAATCTTGGAAGTCCTTCGATCGATCGGGTACGAGAAAATTCAAGCCAGGGCTATTCATGCCGTCGCGACTCTCGACGAGTTGGAGCGAGCGGTCGAGGACGGATTAAGATAAAGTAATACCTCAACTGC
>Ga0208225_1000014_pt1 | contig 46175 bp, 55 predicted proteins | sample LakMenEpi15Jun10_FD_150701 | JGI IMG/M metagenome (GOLD analysis project Ga0208225, IMG submission 150701) | Freshwater microbial communities from Lake Mendota, WI - 15JUN2010 deep hole epilimnion (SPAdes) | ecosystem: Environmental > Aquatic > Freshwater > Lake > Epilimnion/Euphotic zone ... | reverse complement strand
AGGGGGAGATTTTCGGGGGTTTGGTTATAGGTAAAACTTGCATATAAATAATTAAAGAAGCGTTAAAAAAAGTACCTAGGAAAATCAAGGGTTCCGAGAGGGTGAAAGTACATTTTTGTACTTTTCGTGTACATTTTTGTACTTTTGACCCGCTGAAACCCGCATTTCTTCGTTGAGGGGTTTTTGGAAAATGGTGTGATAAATGTGTAAAATAAATTCTTTCTAATAGAAAAATAATTCTTGCTATTTGTATAAAAGTTTGTATCTTTGCGGAGATTATTTTTTTTAGGAATTAAAAATATGAAGGAGTTTATAAAATATTTTATTATTTGGGTGTCACAGAACCTATCCATTCCTTTTTGGACTATAGGTCATGTTCATTTAAGTTTGAATGTGTATGAGGATGTTCATGAGATAGTTGCTTCTTGTGGGATGAATATAATTGTGGCTATAGGATTTTATTTAGATTATAAAAAAAATTCTTGACATTAAAGATAAATGTATTAATTTTGCATAAAATTATAAAGAAATGAAAAAGATAGTATTATTATTAGGGATTATGAGTGGGGGATTATTAATATCTTCACACAGTATTATTAAAGAAGTGACAAAAGAGAGATTGTATTCTGAGTATTGTGATGGATGGAGAGACGGATATTGTGAGGGGTGGAAAGATGTCAAAGGACAATTTGCTATTTGTCCTATAACTCCTCTTTGTCCAATTCCTAGATTAGGGCAAGATAGATATAGAGACGGGTATAATAGAGGATTTAAAGCAGGTGCTTTAGCTGCAGATAACAATTAAAGAATAATAGTGGAATGAAAAAATTAGAAATAGGAACTAGAGTATTTGATATTAGATGGGGGTGGGGAGCAATTGTTGAGTATAGGGAAGATTTTAATGAAATTTCCTATCCTATTATTGTTAGGTTTGATGGAAAGGGAATAAGTACATACACTCTAAGTGGGGTACATAGTATGGGGGATTCATCTCCTCTATTATCTCTTACAGAATATTCTTTAGAGAACGGGGGCTTCACTGATATAAGTGAGTGGGGTAAGCCTAAAGTGGGGGATTTTGGGTATTTCTGGCATTATGAGACTAAAGATTTTGTATTCTATTCTAAGCTAATAGGCATTGATAGTTCTTCCACGTACAAATATACTATGGCAGATAGTACTGGTTGGACATATTTTAGCAAAGAAGTTCCAGGATGGTTTTTAGATAAAATGAATAAACAAATATAAAACAATTAGTTATGGCGGTTGATATAGTGGAGATAGATGTATTAGGAGGATAGATAATAAATATATTGTATGTACGAGAAGGTAATTAAATTAAAACATAACGAAAGGGCTGCTAAGATAGACTTAGACACTGGAGAAGTGGCAGAAGTGGCGGTACACAATAGGGAAAAAAAGCAGCCAAAGGACCCTTCTATGAATTTCTTTATCAGTACTGAGAGTTATTCTAGGTTTTTTACAAAGGCTTGGCAATTATTAGAGACTCAAACTACTGATACAGAGTTTAAAGTGGCTTATAAAATGTCTATGATGGCTCATGCCTATACAAATAGCTTAGAACCATTAAGACCAGAGAGTACAATGAAGGAACTTTCGGAGTTTTTCAATGTTGATAGGAGAAAAATACAGAATATAATTGAAAAATTATTTAAATTAGGGGTGATAGGAAAGTTCCAGGTGTATGATAGGTTTGAAAATCATCATAACTACTGGGTATTCAACCCTTATTTGTCTTTTAATGGAAAAATAATTAAAAAAGACGTACAAAGTTTATTTAATAATACGCACTATGCGGCATTATCCCCTATTTTATAAATAAATTAACATAACAATGAGTGTAAGAGTTATCTGTATTGACGAAAAGAATAAGCCAAGCGTAATCCCTGCAAGTAAATGGGTGAAAGAACAAGAACTCTATCATATTCTAATGATATTCTATTCCATCCCCTCTAAAACAATGGCATACACCCTGGAAGAAATAGATCTTGACGAATCCTGTGCTCCTTATGGAGTATTTGATGCTAAAAGATTTGCCATACATCAGGATGATTTAGAGGAATTTATAGAACTTGCTAAAAATTGCACAGAGTTAAATGATATTGAGATAAAGGAATTAATTGAACAAGAAGAATTTGAAATAATAGAAAATGAATAACATAGCATATTGTATAGGGGGTATTCTCATTATATTGAAGGCATTAGGATATATACAAGATTTGTCTTGGTGGTGGTGTACGTTTCCTTTTTGGATAGAAATAGTTTCTATAATTGTTGTTGTGGGAGTTATTAATGTAATGGAAATATTAAAAGAATTTTTTAATTCATAAAGACATGGAGTTTGAGATAGATTTCAATAGACACAATAATGATAGATTTCTAATTGATAGATTAGGTGCTTGGGTGGATAGATATGATGATTTTGACGCTATTAAGATAGAAATAAAAGACTTAGAGGAATTAGAAATGCTTTTAGCAAAAGTAAATCACTGTTTAGGCGTGTATTATTCTGCAATAGTTTCTTTCAACCCTCCCACTATATTCTTAGATGACAAGGTTTAATCACACTAAAATTAAAATATAAAAAAATGGCAGAAATAATTATTACAGACTTACAAGGAAATAAACAAACTATATCTCTTCCTGAAAAATTTAATATAGAGGCGGAGGAGTATAAAACCACAGATGTCATCTCTAGGGAAACTTTTATTAGAAAGATTCAAGATTTAGTGTCTTTCTCTAACTTTTTAAATGAAAAAACTGTTTTTAAGGAGTGATGGAACTTTTTTAAAATAATAATTGTTAAATAAAAAACACATACAAAATGGGAGTATATAAACAAAGTATAAAAAAAGGCAAGAAAGAGTGCTTTATAGAAAGGGCTAGAGTATTACTAGCCACTAGAGGGCTATTACTTTCTGACAAGACCCTAGAGGTTTTATATTGGGTATTGTATTATAAAATAGACTACCCTGCATTAGATGCTAATAATGTAAATAAATTTAAGAATATGAATCAAATGCATGTAGTGATTGCAAAGCACATGCAAGTATTTTCTTCTTATATTGGGGCTTATATAAATGATAGAATCATTCCTTTTAAGATTTTAAAGAAGACGGTTTCAATACCAGCAGATAGATTCTCTAAACCTAGGGTATTGGATTATGAAATACCTCAATGGCTAGAAAAAATGTATAAAGATAAAGAATTTAAATTAGATATAAATTTTATATATGAATAAGAGCATTGTACAGATAATAAAAGAAATGAACTCTCCATATAGAAAGCTTATGATAATGGATAATGCCACCTATGACATGCTTAAAAGAGAACTAGGTATGGAATACTATGAGGAGCTAGTAAAGTATAAAAACCTCACCATAGCTATAAGCTTAGACAATAACTTAAAATTAATGTTAGTATGATGATGATGATATTGGCTGTAAAATTACTTTTAATCTTAACTTTTCTGCTCACCATGGCAGCTTTAAATATATTTTTTAAGGTAGAAGAAGACTGTGATTTTAATATAATGATTAAAAGAATAGCCAGAGACTTTTTAATTATAGTGGTGCTATTTTGTTTAATATCCACCTTAGTGATTGCAAATGTCCAATAGTATATTTGAGGAAGTTTCTAGTAATCTTGGGGATGTTTCCCCCGAAATGGTGGAAATCATTTATAAAGATTATGTAAAAACGCTTTCAAAGGAAATGTCAAAGTCTCCAGATAGGGAAATGTATTTGCCTAAGTTTGGTAAAATAGTTCCAAGCATTATTAAGATAAAGAAAAGGCTTAGGATGTTCTTTAAGTTGAGGCATGTAGAAAAAACACAAAAAATGATAAACACAATTAGATCATTAAGAAATAATAAAAATAAAAGAAAATAAAAATTATTTTCGTATATTTGTAAAAATTTTAAAACACACAAAACAATCAAAATTATGACAATTAAAGAATTCAAAGAACAACCAATTCCAGATTTCGGGTTTGAAATCAAAAGAGAAAATCACATTTTAGTACAATGTTACGCTAAAAAAAGTGCATTGGCTTCTCAGCTAGTGGGCATGGACAACCGTAAAACCACTGAAATTAAAAATGCTTTTAAAGTATTGATGGCTAATGGTTCTAAAACCTTTAAAGAAGGAGATATTATTTCTCTTGGAGATAATATGGTGGATAAACCAATTGTAAGCTATAAGCCGCCTGTAGGAGGAGATCCTGATGGAGAAGCTAGACCAGTATTCGGGTCCTATCTACAAGGACTAATGCCATTTGCATTCTTCTGTAATAAGTTAGAAGACGCAGACGATGCTTTAGAGCTTACATTTTTAATACCAGAGGATCTTGTCACCGTAAAACATAATATATAAAATGGAAAAAAATATCAATAAGAAAAAAACACCAGCTTCTCCTAAGAAGAGATCGTCTAGAGTAACTAAAAAAGAAGAGACATCTTTGTTAGAGAGCAATAAGATAGAGGATAGCATTATAAATGAAACTCCAATTGTTTATAATACCCCAAAATGCACTGTTCCTTCTTCAGATATTCTTGGAATAAAGTCATTTACGGAGTCTTTACGAGACAAAATTGTAAATTTTATAAAACTATTACTAACCTATAAATAAAAAAATGAAAACATTACCAATTATGGTCGTTAAAAAGAAAATTGTTTCTATGACCAAAGAAATGAATGAAGGAGATGAAACTTTTATCTTGAAAAAAAGAACTGATAAAGAAGAAGTTACAAAAACTTTGGAAAAAATCAGCAACGGATGGCTTTTAACAGTGGATAAATATCCTTTCAATGGAGAAGGGGAATATTCTTGTGTTAAAAAGTATTTTGAAACAAACCCTTTAGAAATGGAGTCAGAAGACGACAGTAAAGAAGAAGAGTATGATGACAAAATGGAAGGTGGGGAATTTAAAGAAAATTGGGACGTTTTAAGCCTATAAAAAATTTAATATGTTTGCCAATCCAAATGCAGCTAATCCTGCAAAGATTAATTTTAAGAATGTAAAAAACTTCCTCTCTGCACAAGTTAGAGAGGCAGGTTTTTTGCCTGAATGTGAAAAAGAACAAGTGCTCTGGAGAGCAGAAGTGGCTAAAGAATGCACTGTAAATGGTAGCTGCTTAGAATGTGGGTGTGAAACCCCTGATCTGTATTATGGTACAGATGGGTGTAAAAGAAAGGAAACCCCTTGCTTCCCTGATATGATGGGAGAAGAGGAGTGGGAGAAATTTAAATTAGAAAACAATATAAATTTTTAATAAAATGACAGATAATATCAACCCAAACTTAAAGCTCACCACAGTGGTATTTGAACCAGAAGTAGTGGTGGTTACAGGTAGCAGAAATCAAACTGTAAGCGGCAAAGCATTAGTAAAAAACATAGGGAATGAAACCTTTGTATGCCAAAGTGTGTCTAAAAGCTGTGGGTGTACCACTCCTTCAGGAATTAATACAGGAACTATTATAGAGCCAGGAGAAAGCAAAGAACTTGATTTTACTATTCAACTAGGCACTCCTTCAGATAAATTCATTTATGTTCATGGTAATGCCACCGCAATATCCCTTAGAATCACAAAAAACATTATTTCTTAAACTTTTATTATGGAACTAATTGTAGATAATAAAAGATTAACTTATATTTTTCATAATGATTTTGAGTTATCAGCAATCAATGATGCCTTAACATTTTTAAATAATAATGATTTACCTATTAATTTTTTCATTACCACTCCTGGAGGTTATACAAGTTTTGTACATCCTTTATCTAAAGCCATTGAGGATTATGAGGATATAGTTCTCTACCCTATTGAGGAATGCTCAAGTTCAGGGTTTTTCTTATTAATGAACACTACCGCTCCAATTTGTTTTTTAGATAAATCAATGAGGAGTATTGTTCATTTTCCAAGAATAGATTGTTTAGTGGATCTTAATGAAACTCCTATTTATGATAGGAAAGAATTAAAACTTAGATCAGCAAATGATAAATTTAAAGACCTTTTGTTAAAATTACCATTAGAGCAAAAACAACTAAAAAAACTATTAAAAGGAGAAGACATAACCCTATATTATAATGATTATTTAGAGATTTTTAAAGATAGAATAATACATGAGTAACCATAATAATCATTTTGAAATTAGAAAAAGTAAAAGACTAAAACAAGTCCATTCTACAAGGGATTTCTTTACTGGCGAAACTGTTCTATTTATATGTTGCGAAGAATTAAAAACACCTACTCAACACACAATACAATTAGACGTAAATTACCATGTGCTAGACCCTATTGTAAAATACATTAAGCATTCCTTTGACCCCAACGTAAGAGTAGAAGGACATTCTTTAGTGGCTATTAGGAAAATAAGAGAAGGAGATGAGATAAAGAGAAACTATTACGAAACTGAGGAAATTATTGTAAAAGAGTTTACAGATAAGGAAACAGGAGAAAAGGTAAACACAAAGAATCTCTATTTATTTAATAATAAAAACACAGACGATGGATTATTATTTAATGCAGAATTTTGATTATGAGGTTAATAGAAATTTATTTTGGGAAGTGAATCCTGAATTTAAATTTACAGAACCTTTTGATAATTTTTATAATTCTTCAGAGAACAAGGACTACACTTCAGAAGTAATGTGGGCCATATATCTTTTTTGTGATATAAAGTCTCCAAAGATTAGACTTAGAAAAGACGAGAGAGCAGAAGACATTAAAAAATACTTTTTAAAAGAAGATTCTTTTGATTTTGAACATTATGAACACTTGATAGATGCCTACCCAAAGGTAGTGATGACAAAGATACAAAGAGAGTTGAAGGTATGGCAGGATAAGATAGAGGAGAGAAATAAGTTCCTAGAAACCCTTTCTTATAGCTTAGATACCTTTGAAGCCCTTGATAAGATGATGAAAGACTCCAAGCTTATCTGGGAATCTTTTGGAAAGGTTTACAAGGAATACCAAGATGAGAACATTGAAACTAGGGCTAGAGGTGGAAGAGAAGAATCTTTCACTGAGAAATTAGTAAGCAAAGCAAGCAAAAAATAAATAACACACACAAAACAATAATTTATAAAACTAAAAAGTATGTACCCAGTAAATAAACCAAATATTTATAATCAGCCAAAACCAGGAGAAAGATTTTCTTTAAAAGAAGGGAGATATTTTTGGTATTCAAGTATTATGAAAACGTATAATAAAGCCCAACAAGCTGCTTGGCAGAAAGAAATGGAAGAAAAAACCAAGCAAGACCCTCAAACAACAGATGATAATATTAATTGATACGGAAGATAAAGTAATTGAAGTAGAAGGTGTTGATAACGCAAAAGAAACAAAAAAACTTATTAGAGAAACTCTAAAAAATTTTGATGATTTTGAGCACATTATAACTCCCTCTATAGAAATTAAAATTATTCCTATAAATACAGATTTTATAATGAATAATTTTTTTAAAAATTTTACTAATCTATCTGGTGACAAAAAAAATAGTTTAGACATAAAACCTGGTCCGCCAAAACAATGATTATAGATACTTCTTATATTTTTCCAAAAATATATGACAATACTCCTTTTATTAAAAACCACCCTGTTTTACACCCTCATAGTACAGCTTATTCTGAATATTGGACTAAAGAACTTGAGGAATTTATTTTAGGGATGTGGAGAGAGGAGCAAACTCCTGAAGGACTGCGTTGGAGGTACATGAACCCTCAATTAAACTACTTTGCCAACTATCACACCATCACTATCCAAGATGGTAAGCAACGTATTAAATCTAGACCTAGCCTATTGGATATAAACTGGACAATTTTAAATTGTTGGTTTATTTGTAGAGGCTTTAGTGGGTTTGATGAGGATGATGAATACACCTGTAATTGGACTGCAAAGTTAAAGCAAGATAAATTGTTAAACAATAGTCTTCCTGATATTCCTCTTAAATTTTTAAATAACCTCACTGATAATTGTTATAAGAAAGATGGCACTTTAAAGACTTATGTAGACCCTTTAGAATATCTTAATGGTACCCATGAAAAACCTCTTGGTAATCCTTTATATGAGAACAACGCATTGAACCTCTTTGTGTTAGGATCTAGGTCTGGAGGAAAAAGCTTTATGGCATCAGCGTTAATGGAGCATGAATGGTTGTCAGACGGGGCAAAGACCGTGGAGGATTATCTATCAGGTAGGAATAAAGTGGAAATATTTTGCGGGTCAGCTAGTTCAGGAAAATCTTCCCAGCTTTTAGATAAATTCTCAAACTCTTTAAAGAATCTTCCTGGGGAGTATTTTGACAGAGATTATTTTCCTTCTCCTTTTAGTAGGACTTTTTCAGGAACATTGAAGGTAGGTAATTCAAAAAATCCTTACAGGTTTGAGTATGAGAAAAAGATAGGAAATTCTCTAGTAAAAGAAGGTACAGGGTCCTTGTTGATACATGAAACGTATAAAGACAATAAGCAAGCGGCCGTTGGAGGTCGTTATAATGTCCTAGTGGTAGAAGAGGTGGGATTGGAAGATAAGATTCTCACCGTACATGGGGCTAATGAGTCTACGCAAGATATGGGGGCAGGTAAGTTTGGATCTTCCTTATATTTAGGAACAGGTGGGGATATGGATAAAGTTATTGAGTCTGAGATTATATTCAGAGACCCTGAGGCTTATGATTTTCTAGGATTTAAAGATATTTATGAAGGAAGAGGAACTATAGGCTTCTTTCTTCCAGCTATTTACACCAATTTAGCATATAAAGATGAAAATGGTAATACGGATGTAGACACCTCTCTTAAATTTGAGATGGAAAGACGTGAAGAAAAGAAGCAAGCTAATAATACTTCTGCTTATGATGAGTATATTATGTCTAGGCCAATTAAGCCTTCTGAAATGTTTCTCTCAAAAACAGGTAATAAATTCCCAATCGTTATGCTAAGAGAACAACAAGCTTCCAATGATAGATACCAGTTTAAAAAACATTTAAGAACATTGGGAAACCTTGTTGAAGATCCTGATTTTATTACAGGGGTTAAATTTAAGCCTAACTTTGATTTAAGACCTATAGATAGATTTCCGCATGATTCTAAGTCAGATTTAAAAAGTGCTTGGGAATTTTATGAGCACCCTCCAGTGGGAATTATACCCCCTAATTTATTTAAAATTGTATATGACCCTATTAGAGATGAAGGCGGAGGTACCTCATTAGCAGCCATTTATGTTTACAAATCTAATAATACCTTAGACAATAACGGTAATGAAATTGTGGCTTGGTGGGTAGGAAGATATGATATGCCTGAAGAAATACATTTAAATTGTGTGTTGGCTGCTAAATACTTTAATGCACAGGTAATGTTTGAGAATAACATTATTGACTTTAAGAATTATTGTATGCGTACAGGAAACTACCATATACTTGCCCCCACCCCAAAACAAATAATTGAGAAAGCTATAAAAGACCCCACATTAAAGTATGATGTGGGAATTCCAATGACAAACCCCTTGAAGCAATATGCTTTAAGATTGGCACAACAATGGTTGTTGGAGGAGAAGAAAAAATATGCAGAAGAGCTAGAGGATGGGACTAAGAGAGAAATAGTGGTGAGAAACTTAAACACTATAAAAGATGATTTGCTATTAGAAGAACTTGTACAATTCAATGATAAAGGAAACTTTGACCGTGTGTCTGCTTTCCTTTTATTAATGCTTTGGCTAGAGCAAGACAAAGAAATGGTTATAAAAGAGTCTGAAGACATAGTGAAAAAAACGTCAAATGATTTTTATAAAGACTTATATAATAACCAGTTAAAAAATACTAATTTACTGAAATATTAAAATAAATTTTATAAAAAAATAATTTTTAATTAATTTTGTTTTTTTAAATAAACTAAAAATGGTAATAAACGATAGTTTAACCGCACAATTCTTAAACATGCCTGGAAGTGATAGGCTAAGTTATAAGAAAAAAATAGCTGATAACTATGCCTGGGCAAGGCAAAGAATGGATTACCTATGCAATCAATACAACTATTATAACGAGAGAAAAGAAAAATTCAAGATAAACTACGAACTATATAACGGTAGAATGGATTTTACCAGTTATATAAATACAGGGAATATAATTGAGAATGAATTAGGAATGGATATTCCAGAAATTGAGATTAACCAAAGTGATTTTATACATTTCCCTATATTACAAAACGTATTACACGACCTAGAAGGAGAGGAAATCAAAAGACCTTTCAATATTAGAGTGGTTAGTACAAACTCTACAAGTGAGTCAATTAGACAAAGAAAGCGTAGAGAACTTTTAATTGAGAATACTTCTAAGATTGTAAGACAAGAATTGCTTTTAAAAGCAAAGGCAGTTAATCAAAAAAGACTAGAAGAAATAAAAGCCCAGATGGACCCTTCAATGGACCCTCAGTATTTAGAAAAGCTACAAGAAATTACTGCTAATCTAGATGCACAGCTTGAGGAAACCATTAATAAAATGACTCCAGTGGAGGTAGAAACTTACATGGCTAAAGGATTTAAACTGCCTGAAGAAAAGCTTACCGATGAGCTATTACAATATCATATCCGTACAGATAGAATTAAATTAGTTTTTGATAAAGGCTGGAAAGATGTAATTATAACAGGAGAAGAAGTATATTGGACAGGAGAGTTAAATGGTAGACCTACTATCAGAGCTTGTAATCCTTTGTATTTCAACTATGCTAAGTCAAAAGATGTTGACTTCTTGGATGAAGCAGACTGGTGTACTTATGACGAGTATCTATCTATTTACGAGATATATCAAAAATTTGGTAATATAATTACCGAAGAAGAGAGAGAAGTTTTTGACAAATATGAGTCTACATTAAACTCTCCTTCAGATTCTAAGGTGTGGGAAATTATTCCTAATGCTATTATGAATCCTACAGATTCCGAAGCTACTCCTAGCTGGGTAGACCCTTGGGAAGATAATTACAGTGATAATTTTAAAATTAGAAGACTTAGAGTAACGCATGTTGTTTGGAAGTCTTTGAAAAAAATTAAATATATCTTTAGGTTAAATGAAAATGGCACCCTAGAAAAAACTATTGCTGATGAAACTTATGTTTTTAACAAAGAAACAGACGTTAAGCAAGAAATTCTATGGATACCTGAATTCTGGCATGGATATAAAATATTCACCAATCCAAAGATTTATATAAAAGTTGAACCTATTCCTAATCAATATAGAGACGTTGACAACCCTTTTCAAATTAGAGGGCCTTATACAGGCTCTGTTTATTCGGCAAGAAACTCCGCCCCTATAGCAATTGCTGACTTAGGAAAACCTTGGCAGTTCTTGTACAATGTAGTTATCAATCAAATTATTGAATTGATGAAGACAGATATAGGTAATGTATTGCTAGGATTGCAAGAACAAATTCCAAAGGAAATGACTCCTACACAGTGGATGACTTATATTAAGAAATTCAAGGTGGCTTTAATTAGTGCTTCTAAAGAAGGAGATTTAAGAAATATGGGGGTAGATCCTAATTATTGGAAATCTATCAACCTATCTCACGCACAAGAAATAAATCAAAAAATACAACTATTAGAATATATTGAGAAAAAAATGGCACAGTCTATGAGCTATAACCCTGGTAGACTAGGACAGCAATCTCCTTATGAGTCTATAGGCAATAACCAACAAAGTATTATACAATCCTCTAATCAAACGGAGAAATGGTTCTACATGCATAATTATGTAAAAGAAAGAACCGTTGAGAACTATATTGAAATATGCAAAGTAATCTATAAGGAAAACCCATTAAAGGCTTCTTATATTCTTTCAGATTTAAGTATAGCTACATTGAATACAGAGGTGGCAGATTTCGCAAATTATAACTATAAAGTATTTATTACTAATACATTAAGAGATACAGAGATTATTAGTCAATTGAAAAACTTAATTCAACCTATTATCCAAAATAGTGGAGGAGATTTAAGAGTGGCTACAGAAATTCTCACTACAGAGAATGCTACAGAAGTTAAAAACATCATTGCTAGAATTCAGGAGCAAAAAGAAGCTAAAGAAGAGCAAATGCAAAAATCTCAACAAGAGCAACAAATGCAAATGCAACAAATGCAGATTCAAGCTAAACAAGAAGAAATGAAAATGCAGAAACAAATAGCTGATGATAGAAACGCTGTAACATTAAAGTCTGCGGAGTTGAATGCTCAGAGATTACAAAGAGCTAACGATATTGACCAAGATGGAACAAACGACTTGATTCAATTGCAGATGGAAAAAAATGAAAATGAGTCAAACGTAGAGCTCAATGATGCCAAGATAGCACAGATACAACTTCAGAATAAAAAAATTGAAACTGAAATTCAACTAATGAAAAAAAAGGGTAAAAAGGAGTAAACCCTTATAAACACTGGGCTCATTAATGAATTTTTTTATTCTAAGAAAAAAATAATTTATAAAAAAATAATTTTTTTTCAATTTTGCAGTACAAAACAATTATTTCACACACACATAAACAAACAAACATGCAAGAGAACAATTTAGATTTTGAAATTATAGAATTCAATGAAGATCTTTTAAACGATAATAATTTATCAGATAAAATAGAATCTATAAACGAAACGGAACAAACAGAGGAGGAAGAAGAAGATGAGGATAATGATTCTTCTTTAGTTAATGCTGATTTAGTAGATGAAGACAATATTGATGACCTTGACCTTAATGACGAAGAAAAGGAAGCAATATTAAATAAGAAGAAAGAAAGCTCCTCTTCTCAAAAAGAAGAAGAAGAAGAGTCTTCAGAAGATGAAGAAGAAAATTCAGAAGTAGATCCTTTAAAAATATTTGCTTCAGAATTACAGGAAAAAAACCTTTTAAATCTTCCAGAAGATTGGGATGGATCAGAAGAAGCTTTATTTGAAGCTTATGAAGCCACTTTAGATGAAAGGGCTTTAAATTTAGTAAAGAGTTCTTATAAAATAAATGACCCTAGAGTAGACGGTGTTCTTAATTTTTTAAAGAATGGGGGAAATATTGATGATTATGTCAATTTACACGCAGAAACAAATTGGGTGGATGTAGACATTGAAGATGAAGATAATGCTACAGCTCTTGTAAAAACATATTTAACTTCGGTTAAAAATTTAGAAGAAGAAGAGGCAGAATCGTTATTGGAGGGGTATAAAGAAAAAGGAAAGCTATTTAATCAAGCTAGTAAAATTCAAGCTGATTTAAAAGTTTTCAGAGAAAAACAAGAAGAAGATCTTATAAAATCTCAACAAGAATATGCTCGTATACAAAGAGAAGAGTATATTAAGAGTGTAAATAAAATAAGAGAAACTATTCAAAGCGGCAAAAGTAATAATGTAGTTATTGCTAAAAACCAAAAAAGTAATTTTGAAGATTTTATTTTTTCACCTCAAGAGATAAGAAACGATAGGGGAGAAGTTGTAGGAAGAGCTACAGGCTTCAAACAAAAATTAAATGAGTATCTTTCTGATCCTGAAAAAATGGTAGCATTAGCTTACAAAATATTTGAAGGATTATCAGATAAGTCAGATAAAGTTGAAGTGGCAAGTAAAGAAAAAAGTAAGTTGGCAGAAAGTTTAAGAAGAGCTTCTGGAAAAACAAAGCCAAATACAATTAAATTAGAATTCATAAATTAAATATAAAAAATTAAATTAAATTAACATGAAATTATCACAAAGTAAATTCGGTATTATAAAGGCCCCTACGATTACAGGCGATCGTAACTGGGGTATGAACTATACCAACTTAAACAATCTATATGCTGCAGGTTTGATTAAAACAGACACAGACGCATTAGGTGGTATGGGTCAATTAGCCTCTATGAAAACATTGTTTGACGGTACTGCACCACTATTGGAACTTGCACAAGGTTCTGACACTATCACTGTTGAAGGTGACAAAGTAGAATGGGAATTCATGGTTTCAGGATACAGACCAGCTCTTATCGTTGAAGACGTTGAAGCAGGAAACCTTACAAAAGGTATTGCTCAAAGAGAGTTTAAAATTAAACTTGACATTGGAACATTTGTAGAAGGTGATACATTGGTATTCACTGACAGCAAAAAATTCAACATGCGTGTAAGTAAAGCTCCTGTTAAAGAAGGATCTTTTACAGTTTACACAGTTAAATTGATGACTGACAGCCCAAGCTTGTTTGTTGACAATAGTTTGTTCACTCCAGGAACAAGAGTGATGAAAATGCACTCCACTTATTCTGAGGCATCTGTAAAAGGTGGTTCAATGAGTGTTGATGCTATCGGTAAAATTAAATTCCGTTCTGGATTGACAAGATTTAGAAAACAATATGCAATGACAGGAGATGCTGCTCAAAGAAAATTGAACGGTAACTTGTCTGAGGCAGATTTGTTAATCTTAGCAGGAAGAAAAGCAGGTGAGAGCCAACAAGCTTTCCAAACAAGAATTGCTAACGCATTGAGCAAGAAAAATACAGGTAACATGTATATCACTTCCGTTGCTGAGGTTAAATTCAACAAAGAATTTGAAATGGAAAAAGAACTTCACTTGATGTATCAAAGAAGTACTTCTACAGTTATTGACGAGTCTACAGGATACTTTGTAAACCAAGGTCCAGGTCTTCAAGAGATTTTGGAAGATGGATATAGAGAATTCTATAACACTTTCTCTATTGGTCTTATCAAAGACTTCCTACAAGATATATTCTTCGGTAGAGTTGCTTACGATCAAAGAAATGTTGTAATGTGGACAGGTGAAATAGGACTAAGATTATTTGATGAGGCTATCAACCAAATAACTCAAGGTTTCTTCAAAGATATGAAAGATTATTTCATCAAAACAGATGGTGCTTCATTGGTACCAGGTGGACCAACAGGATTGTCTTACACTGAAACTCCATATACTCAATACAAATTGAAATTTGGTGGTTCATTGACAGTTATGCACATGAAAGCTTATGATGATGTAACTTTCAACACTATCCTAGATGAGAATGGTTATCCAGCAGAGTCTTCAAGATTTACATTCGTTAACTACGGATTAGGTGATGGTTTTGGTAAAAACATTTCCTACTTGAAATCTAAGAGAGATGTAGCTTACGGTTACGAAGGTGGATTGTCAAGTCCTTATGGTAATAACCAAGGAGGATTGATGTCTCACTCAGGTGACTTCTGGACAGTACATAGAATGGAATACGCAGGTATCTTGGTAAAAGATGTTACAAAATGCGGTGAGTTGATTCCAGCAGCATTAAGAGGAAAATAAAACTTCAATAGGCTTTAGGGTATGAGCCCTCTAATCATACCCTTTTTTTTCTATCATTTGATAGAGGATAGCAGGAGGGAGGTATGGATCTCTCTGGTCTCATAAACCAGTTTAACCAGTTCGAGTCTGAGTCGTTGCTACTATTTTTTTTTAAACCACACAAACAACAAAACAATGAGTACATTATTAAACAAGAAGGTAAAAATTTACCCTAACATTAAAAAAAATAAGCATTGGCAAGTAAATATTGACCCTGCTTATAGACAAGCTTCTGAAAGCTATGCATTTTTAGCTAACGCTAATACCATTAGACCTCAATTTGATGAGAATGCTTACAGATACAATCTAGGTCCTATCAATGATAGATACACTGATGAACAAATAAATGAATTAGTAAAAAAACTTGCATTAAATGATGAGTATACTAATCAAAAAATAACTTCAGCAGATCCTTCTAATAGAAAAGATCCTTTCTTTACACATAGTAAGTGTAGAGCTAAATTAGGAAGAGATATTCAAACTCTTGACCTAAATAAACCGACAGAAGAATTGATTTATGCAATCATGTCGGCAGATTCAATGACAGTGGTGGGAGAGACTTCTCTATCTAAACACCCAGCCGCAGAGTGGATTATTGAAGATGAAATAGCAGATGCTACTGTGAGAGAGTCTAAGCGTGAAAAAACAAGTAAATTACACGAAAGATACAATAAACTCACACTATCTCAAAAGAGAGACATGAGTACCGCTTTAGGTATTAAATTGACAGGAGATGAGAAAGAAGTGATTATAGAAGACTTGTTGTATTCTAAAATTACAGAAAACAGTAATAAAGAAACTTTGACAGCTATACAAGATTTATTTATTGAGCTATCAGATTCTAAAAATAAAGCAAAATTGGAAGTTACTATCAATGTTGAGAAAATGTACCAATATGCAGTGTTAAGAAAAGAAAATATAAAAGTATTCTTTAACGGAGAACAACTTCAAACAGATACTATAAATATTATTGATTTCTTACAAAAACCAGAAAATTCTTCATTATATTTAAGCCTAGAAGAGGCTTTAAAAGCTAAGATGAAATAATGTTTTCAATAAAAGAAGCCCATTATAAATTTAAACAACATGCTAACAAGGTAGATGGACTAAGAAACGCTAACTTTCTTATACCTCAGATAGATGAATATATTTTTGAAGCATATATAATTTATATTGAAAATATTTGCGAACAACTAGAAATAAATCAAAAAAGAAGAGATGACATAAGGGAGCTAGAAATCAAAAATTTTCTACTCCCAGTCACTAAGATTAATGACGACTATTACACCGCAGATTTACCAGCAGATTACTATAGATATTTAGAGTCTTATTCTGTATGTTTTACAGATAAATGTCCAAATAAAACTATTAAGAATTTTTTCATACAAAAGGATGATATTTATACAAATGATCCTATGTTTAATTCTTCCTATGTTTTTGAAAGAGTAAACATGGACATGTCTGGCAATAAGTTATACTTATATTACGAAGGATTTGATATAGACAAAGTTTTTCTTTCTTATATTAGAAAACCTTTAAGACCAGGTAACCCACAAGACTTTTTAAATGGAGGTGGAACTTATAACTTACCTAATGGAACTCCAGCAGTTCAAAGAGATATAGAAATCAACTCAACTTTCCAAGCAAACAAAATTATAGATATTGCAGTATTAATAGCAATGAGAGATGTAGGCAATACTATAGATTTTGAATCACAATTAAATAAAATTTTAAACATATCAAAAATTTAATAAACCTTAAATAAATTTCAAAATGAGATCAAGAATTCAAAAACAAATTTTCCTTCCAACTGCCGCAGTAGCAGGTAGTGCAACAGGATACGGTATTGTTCCAACTGGTACAGCGTTTTATAATGCTACCACTAAACAATACTTACTAAAACCAGGTCAAATCGGATTTTATAATGCCGAGACCAACACAGCAGTAGATGCTACTACTATCGTAGGAGTAAAATCTATTTTTATTGCAATTGGTGTAGATAAAACTGCATCTAAATTAACTTCAGACAGTGTAAGATTAGCTTCAGGTGAGACTATTACATCTTGTTCAATTGATGATGCAAGTGTAAAAGCTCCTCAAGAGGGTGAGTCTAACAAAGCTAAGTTTAACTTCTCTTGTACAGATTGTTCACAAAACTATTCTATTGGAATCAGAATTAACGATCCTACATTGAACTTTTTCTACCCAGAAAACAGATACCATGTAGAATTGATTTCTGTTCAATCAGAAGAATGTCCTTCTTGCGATGGTGATTGTGACTACACTCATGATTGTGAAGAAGTTGCATTGAAATTGAAAGCAGAAATTGAAGCAAACGAGTTATTGTCTAAATATGTAGATACAGTAAGAACTTCTGCAGACCCAGTTAGTCCAATAACTCCAGCAGCAGGTTTCTCTTGTGCAATCGAAATTACTTTCAAAGTAAACACTGCAGAGTGTGTATGTTTCCCTCCATCAGAGGCTATCATTGATAGATATACTATCGGTTCTATTCAAGTTATCTTAGATTCAGCTTGGGCTCCAAATTCTACAAGTGTTTCTGTAGACAATACAGGAATGCAATTGCCAGAAGGTCATGGTGCTAAGTTGCAATGGGAAGAGTATCATGAAATGCCAGGTGGTACAGGTTTCGATGGTTTGAACAGCGAAGTTGAAACTACAGGAGCTCCTTACTATGCTCAATTGAACGTATCAAGAACTAAAAACTTGCTAGTAGATTGTAATGAAACATATTGCCAATATGTGTTAGGATACCATACAGTTTCTCCAAATGAAAATGCAAATGGAATGTACTGGCACCCTAATTTTATCACAACTATCTTAGTACCAGAAGCTCATAGCACTACTCAAACAGCAGTGGAAGCTACTTTGAATGCGTTTGTTACTACAGGACCTTGTGGTAAGACAATTGAACTTGAGTGTATAGATTAATATTATTAAGTAAAATTAATTAATATATTGTTTTGTGTGTGGAGTAGGTGGTAGAGGAAACTTTGCCGCCTATTTTTTTTATACATATAACATAATTTTTATAATATAAAAATTAATACTTATTTTTGTTAAATATTATATAAATATACATGAAAAAAATAAATATTCTTTCAGAGGCAATTTATAAAGGTCAAATAAAACAAGTCAATCAAGGTTCCTTTGTAAATTTAACAAACATTGTCAATGACATTTTTACTTGTTTTGGTATTCCTTGTTGTGAAAAAAAGGCAGATTTTTTTATTAGAAAAACTTATTTACTAAGAGGAAGGAAAAAACCTGGACCCAATTGGAGGTCTTTAAATAAGTTAATTTTAGATGTTTATAATTGTTGTGCAAATACAACTTTGTGTTCTAGTACCCAAGAACAGTGGTGGATTACTACTGATGTAATCAGGCCAAAACAAACTATTGAAACTATCAACTTTACAAATATAATAATTAAAGTTCTCACTTGTTGTGAACTATTAGATTGTTGTGGACCTGTAGTGCCTCCTATTTCTCCTTAATTCTGTTGTAGGAACTAATTTACGAGCTATTTTACTTACAAAAAATTGTACAGTAACTCCTTAATATTAAATAATTAAAATAAAAAATTCAATAAAAAAATGAAAAGAATAAATATTATTTCAGAGACAATTTACAAAGGGCAACATAAACTTGTTAATCAAGGTGCCTTTATTAATATGTCAGACTTAGTGGGAGACATATTCTCTTGTTTTGGAATAACTTGTTGTAATGGGTTACTTGCTAGCAAATCAGATTACTTTATAAGAAAATCTGCTTTAATTTATGGTAGAAAAAAACCAGGTGCTAATTGGCAATCTCTAAACAAATTAGTCTTAGACGTATATAATTGTTGCAAAAAAACAACTTTATGTCCAGGCTCAAGAAGTGCACAATGGTGGATTACAACAGATGTGATTAGGCCAGCTAAAACTATTGAAACTATTAATTTTACCACTATTATAGATAAAGTATTAAACTGTTGTGGAATAACTGAATGTGGATGTCCTCTTTCTTATAATTTTGATATAACAGCAGATTGGAGTTTAGTAGGAACAGTACCTGTAACTAACCAAGCTACTTTTGAAGATTGGCTAACTAATGATTTAGGTGCTACGTCTGTAGTAATAAGTTCTTTTGATTTAACTGGAAATAGATTACAAGCTGATATAACAGTAGCTGGAGTAGTAACTCTTAATTTAGCTAGTAAAAATGTTACTTTAGTAAATAAGATTGGAGGATTTGACAGTAGTTTATTAATACTAGGATTAAATGGTAATCAAATAGTTACTTTTAACCCTAGTATTCCTTTACCAAGTAGTTTAGGGATATTACAATTAAATGGTAATCAAATTGTAACATTTAATCCAACTATTGCGTTACCAAGTAGTTTAACTACGTTAAGTTTATCTTTTAATCAAATAGTTACATTTAACCCTAGTATTGCCTTACCAAATAGTTTAACTAGCTTAACTTTAGATCTTAATCAAATTGTAACATTTAATCCAACTATTGCGTTACCAAGTAGTTTAACTCAATTACAACTGCAAAGTAATCAAATAGTTACTTTTGACCCTACTTTATCTTTACCTAGTAGTTTAATTGAGTTAGATTTATCTGGTAATCAAATAGTAATATTTAATCCATCTAATGAACTGCCTATTTCTTTAACTCAATTAAATTTAGCAAATAACCAAATGACTATTGCAGGATATACATCTAGTGAACCTTGGGCAAATGCTCAAACTATTTTTATCGGGCTTAATACTGTAAATTTTGCAAGTAATATTAATTCAATTACAGGAACAAACTTAGAGACTATTTTGCTATCTAAAAATTGTACAATAGTTCCTTAAAATATAATTAAACTTTAATTTATAAACTCAAAATTAATTCTCATATTTGCAATAAATCTTACTAAAAATAATTTATGCCAGAATTTGCAAATGAAAGAGAAAAAAATATAAAATTCCAAATTACTTTAAATGAGGAACAAAAACAAGCAAAATCAGTTATACTTCAAAATAGTGTAACGTATATTGCAGGAAAGGCGGGTTCAGGAAAAACACTGGTATCTTGCCAAGTAGCTTTAGATTTGTTTTTTAAAAAGCAAGTAAAGCATATTATAATAACAAGACCTGCTGTAGAAGCAGGAGAAAAACTAGGCTTTTTACCTGGGGGTATGGAAGAAAAACTTGACCCTTATGTACAAGCCATCTATCAGAATTTCTATTCTTTATATAAGAAAGACAAGATAGATAATATGATAAAAGAAGGGTCTATACAGATAAAACCTTTTGCTTATATGAGAGGTAGTACATTTTGTGAAGCTGTAATTATAGTGGATGAAGTACAAAATACTACTGAAAGTCAGGTAAAAATGGTTCTGGAAAGATTAGGTAAAGGAAGTAAGATGATGCTATGTGGAGATATTAACCAAATAGATTTAGGTAGAGGAATTACTTCAGGAATAAAATTTTTAGATTTTTTACAAGAAAAAGAATTGAAAAATTACACTAAAATTGTTTTAAAAACTAACCATAGAGACCCTATTGTAGAAGAAATATTAAACTTATACGAAAGCTTTAAAGCACAATAAAATGAATTTAAATTTAGAATTTAGTCAACATAGTTGCAAATATATTTATGTTAATAATACTTCTGAGTATGATTTAACATTGGGTGCAGTTAAAACAACTTATATTAAAGTATTAAGTCCAGGTCAAACTGAAACTATACAACTATCAATTCCTTTTGAAGGGCAACTTACTTTAAATGCTAAAAATTTAGGCCAACAAACTGATTTAAACGCACTTTTACAGGATATATTAGAAGGATATTATACTATTGAATTAGTGGTAACACAGCAACTAAATATTAGCAGTCCTATAGTTACTAGCAGTGAAACTTTTTGTTATTATAATACTTGTCAATTAGATTGTACTATTGATAAGAAAACTTTGGAATATTTACAAAACAAATGTTGCAATGATAATGATTGCACAGGTAAATTAAGACAAGAGACAAAGGATATTGAAACTTTAAAGTTATATAGAGAAGGACTGAAGTCTTCTGCAAGCCTTTGTAAAAAAGAAACTGCTACTGAAATACACGAATGTCTTCAGTATAAATTAGGAGTATTAAATATTGATTGTGGTTGTAAATAACTAAAAATATGACTTTAAATACTTATAAAGATTTATTGTGTAAATTAGATGCTGAAATTTCAAAGTTAGTACAATCTTTTTGTAGATCAGAAACTTATGGATATAAGACTTGTAAGGATAAGTTGCAAAAATTAATCTATACTAAACAACTCTTAGAAAATAATTTCATTAGAGTAAGATTAGATAAAAACTTTTATTGTTTAGAAGAGACTGAAGATTATACGATTACAAAGACTTTAATTAGAATAATAGGAACTAAAGCTGAAATACTTGTAAAGAAAATAAAAAAAATTATTAAAACTGATAAAAGTTTTGTGTGGGATTTTCCCCCACTTCCACAACCAAATGGAGTTTGGGTAGGGTCTTTTTTTGTACCAGTACCTGTTAATACTCTTGCTGATATAGAAAATGTAAAAATATATTTAGAAAATAAAAAATTATTTTCTTTCTTTGCATTTGCAGTTGATTACAGTAAAAAGCAAATACTTTCTTCTAAATATCTTGCAGAAGAAATAGAAGAATGCACTGAATATCAAGAAATAGATAAATATTGTCTACAGTGTTTAGATGAATTAAAACTAAAAAAACTAATAGAAAATATTTGATATTATTAAACATATAAACCACTTTCCAATAGAATTTATTGGAGGTATAAAAAAATATAAAAATGTTAACAGTAGAAAATTATAATTGCCAGTACCTTAAATTAGATTCTCCTACAATTCAGAAATTAAAGGAAAATTTGTTATTAGAGACTTCTGAGTTTACAAAAGTAGAATTAGAGTATAATATTAATTGTGGAGAAACCCCAATTAAAAAAGAGTTGCAATATACTCATTTTGATTATTGGTCAATAGATTTATCTCAGAATATTGCTAAAAATGATATTTTAGATGAAATTATTTTTAAACATATAATAACTGGTCAAGAATTTTCTATAGATAACTTAAACATAGACATGGCTACTGCTACAGTAGGAGATTACTTAACTGCAATAACTGATTTGTTGATAGACAATGGTTTAAGTACTGTTGGGTTAAGTGTCGTACTTGTAGGTAATGAACTTAGAATAACAGGATTACCAACAGGTATAGTTCCTATTAGTTTTAATATGTCTACAACTGTTGAGATATTTTTATTCAACTTTAATAGTCAAGGAAATTGGTTTTATGGGTTAGATTATTTATACTTACGACCAGCATCTTTTAATCTTGTAAACTTTATAGATGGAGTTTATAAAATTAAACTTATATACACATTACTAGATGGCTCAACTATAGAAGAAACTCAGTGTTTTTTTGCTGATTGTACTATTAAATGTAAAATAGCCTCATTATTAGAAGATGCCTTAGAAGATGATACATTAAATAAAAACATGTATCTATATTATTTAGCACTAACTACTTCTGGAAATTGCGGAGGTTGTAATTGTGCAGAAATGTGTGAATTATACGAAAGAATAGTTGCATATTTAAATAACCCTATTATAATAGATAAATTAAATTCTAAATCTTGTTGCAGTGGATGTAATTAAGTGCTCATTACCACAACTGGTAATTAATTTTATTGACCATATTGGACCTGACTCTCAAGAATTAGAGTCTGTTATTATACAAAACTATATAAATAGTTTAAATTGTAATACTAAAGAGATAATTTGTGTGTCAAAATACGATACTATATGTGAAGACACTATTGAGACTTTATGTAAATTATTCATTAATGCTCTTACTATAGAGTCAACTCCTACTGGAATTAAAATAACTCCAGTTATATTTAATAGTTTTGGTACTATTACATATAATTGGACTTTTGATCCTACAAAATTTACTTTGCCTAGTGGTAAAACTGTAACAGATCCTGTGTTATTTCTTGATTGGATTAATGGAAACATTGTTACAGACTTTGAGGTTAGTTTAAAAATAGTAGACGCAAAGGGTTGTAATTACGAAATAGACAAGGAAATAAGTTATTGTGAACCATGTTTGGAACCAACTTTGTCTATGGATTACGGTCCTTGTTGGTCTTACATAGGTAATGATGATTATTTATTAAAAATAACCCCTGAATTTTCTTGTACAGGACTTCCTAATTACAATGATTACTTAACTAATATTTACGTTTCTAGTCCAGATATTTCTATAGTAAAAGACACTAACAATGATTGGAATTTAAAAGTAAAAGATATAAATGCTTTTAAAGCTTTAAATTGTGGAAATGATGGAAGGATATATTTTGGAAAGTCATTTGCCAGAGAAATATATGAATATAATGTAAATACAGGAGATGCTACTTTTAAGCTTACTTTCCCTCCAACAGTAGTTTATAACCACCCTGTTGACGGAAGCATTACAGTGCCTTTAAATACAGGAGATGGCGATATAGCAGTAACTGCCAATAAAATATTTTTGATTAATTGGTTTACAGCACCAGACCCCACAGGAACATTTCCTATTGATTATTCATTTGTAGGTAGATATGATATTGATTGGAATACATTAGTTTTATCTAACTTTACAATGATAGCAGAGCCTTCTGGTGCAGACTATGAAGATGGATTTTATGTTTCTTTAGAAGCAGTAAGTGATAATTTAGTATTAGTAGATTGGGTTCAAGGAATGCAACCTGGAGGTCTTCTTCCTGCAACAGAATATGAGATTAGAGAATACAATTTCTCTACTTTAACTTACACTATATTTTCAGATATAAGTGCTCTTTATGGGGTAAATAGTTGTGTAAATGATATTGCATTTGATGGTACACATGTTTACATGTTACAGGGCAATTTTACTAGTACTCCTGTATTTATAATAAGAAAGTTTAATTATATTACAAAGGCACTTGTAGCCTCAAGTTCACCACTATCACTTTCTGTAAATTCTATATCACCTCCAGGAATAGCAGTATTAGATGGAAAGATATATGTTGCTGAAGAGTATGGAAATGTTTTAGTATATGATGCGGTGACGTTTAATTATCTTTACAATAAAAATATAACTAATATAAATATTAGAGGAACAGTGCCTCCTGCAGCACCTCTAGATCAGATTTCTGGAATGGCTCAAATACCTCCTTCACCTTCTGAAAATCTACAAATAAACTATACTGTAGACTATAACGAATGTGGAGTAGTAAAAACTATAGAATTAACTGAAGATTTTCCTTGTGATATTCCTGTATGTTGTGAAGATTGCGAACTAGACTTAAATATAACATTTGCAGATTGCTATATTCCTTATTCTGATGAAGGAATCGTTGGTGGTGCAGTAGAAGTTACTATTACATCTAATGGTTGTGTAAATGTAAATAATATTGATTTTGAAGGAGCAGTAGTCACTGATAATACATTGGGTACCTCAAATATACTAAAATTTGTAAAAATAAACAATAAGTGGCATATTCTTTCATCTGAAAGTTCTTGGCCAGTAGGCATGATTAGTGTAATATTTGGGTATACAGTTTGCGGAGTTTCTAAAAATTATTCAGGAACTTTTGGAAAAAATGACATAAATGAGTGTTGTGCAGATTGTCCAGAAGAAAATGCTTTTACTGTAACAATAGCAGATTGTTATGAAATCCTAGAGGGTATTACCATACTAGCTGACTATACAATAAATTGTCCAGGTTGGACAAATACTATCGGAGTTGTAGCATCTGTAATAAAAAATGGAGTTCAAATAGGAACAATAACTACTTATGGAGCAGGATACAGAATAGAATTTTCAACTAATGACATTTCAGAAATTTGTGGAATTGAACTACAATTAACTTCAAACATAGATGATTGCAATGGAGACCCAACTTTGTTTTATAGTACATTAACAATCCCTTGTGACCTTCCAGAATGCGGACCATGTGTTGATTGTGACAATCCTAATGAAGCTAATTATAACATAAATATAAATGATTTATGTTGGTCTGAAACTAATCCTTCATTAAGTAAGTATGAAGCAGTTATTCCAAATGTGTTCACTTGTGCAGGTAAAATATTAAAAGTTAGTTCTATAACAGTACTATCATCTACGGGTTGTACTTATACTACCGTAGTTAGAGATGGAATTTGGTACCTTACTGTAGATAAAACCTGTGCGGACATTAACCCTAATTCAACTATAAATTTAAGAATCTGTTGGAACGACTGTGACTAAAAATAAAAAAAATGGCAGAAAAATGTATAAATAAGGGTTTAGAAGCTCTTACAGAATTTGATAAAACTTGTTGTGGTTGCCCTTCAGAGGTTACTTCTTATTATCCAAGTTCAGATCCTTATATTTCTTATGAGGTTGGACCAGAAGATATGTTAAGTTTTTCCACTACTCAGTGGGTAATCCCAATTAAATTTCATTGCGGATGTAATGAAGTTTACAATCCTGGAGGAGGGTCAACTAAAACAGAATATTATTCTAAAATACATTCTGTAAAAGTTGTAGGAACAAATACTGCTAATGTATCTTTTGTATATTTAAACAACGCTACTTTTTCAAATGCATACCCTTCTAATTTTGGAGGAAATACTTATAGCCAAACATTAAATGGCTGGGCAATGGTTGTAGATAAAGACCCTACAAATGTTTTACAAGCTAAATCTTCTGGACTAGGTGGAGTTAACATAGAGGTTCAAAAATGTTCAGATAGTACACCTTTTTCTTTCTCGTTATATACTGAGTATTTTTTTGCAGATAATTTTAGAAGATATAGTAATTCAGTAGGTTGTAATAATACAAGTGGGGCAACTGCTCAAATTTATTTATGGCAAGGTGCTCAAAATACTGGAGGACAAACATTTTTAAATGGAAGTGTTGGAACAGGATATGTAGGATGCTACAAAGATTTAACTACATACTTTGCAACACCTGTAGTTTTTTCAGATAGCTGTATTGCTACTCAAGGAGGTTCTAATATTAGATGGCAAGCATTAAAGACAATCCAATCTATAACTGTAGTTGGTTCAAATGAGCCTTTAACTTGGGGTTCAAATACTCCAAATAGTGTTTGGGCTACTTATAATGGTTCCCAAGGATTATGGTATATAAATGTAGATAAAAATCCTGGAGGAACTTATCACGATAAAACAGTGGCTAATCCAACTATTGATTCAACAGTTGATTTAGAGATAGTGGTATTGGAAGCCAATACCCCTTGTAAAGTAGACCCAAATGACGCTTTTGACAACTCTATAAAAACAAGTACAATTACTGTTACTAATTTGGCTCTAAGTAATTTTAACAATACTACTTTCTGTACTTTTTAATTAATTAAACAAAAAATATGTGTGTAGACTGTAACCCTTTAGAAACCAATACTGGATTAATTCAGTACTCTGGTCCTGATTTAATTATATGTAATGGTAATACCATTACTAATGGAGAATTACTTACATCTGTAATTGCTAAATTTGATAATTGTATTGGCTTACTCCAAAGTCAATTAGATATGTCAACTTTAGTAGAAAATAGTCCTTGTATTAATTTAACTAAAACTTCTTTATTAACAGTATTACAAAGTATTTTAGATACTGAGTCTGCTTATTGTACTCAGCTACAAACATTAAATACTCAATTAACTGCTTTACAAAATCAAGTAAATAATTTAAATTTAACTAAACCTGTTACTGTAACTGCCTGTGATTCAACTAGAGTTACTTTAACTGAGACTACTAATTCCAAAACTTTTAAAGTAAATGGACTAATTCCCCCAAAAACAATCCTTCCTTATTTTGGATTACAAACAGATTTTGATGTAACAGGGTTAGGTTTAATTCCAGGACCTGTAGCAGGATGGGCTATTGCTAACGGTAATAATGGTACTATAAATGTTATAGGGACCGTTCCTGCTGTTTTAGGAAACTTTATAAAATATGGCCCTAGTGCAATTACTACTCCTTCAGGAAATAATTCAGTAACTTTAGATGATAGTAATATTCCTCCAGTATCTTTTACCACTAATGCTACTTTTAATGTTACAGGAACTACTGATCCTGCAGGTTTACATACACATAAAGCCTTTTATGAGTATAATGCTAGTAATGCTTGTCCTGATAGTTGTGGGGCTTACAGTGGTATAGATGGTAATGATCCTTTACAATGTCAAGGGGAAGGTATAACTACTGATGGAGGGAGAGATTGTGGTGCACGAGCTATTTTTGGGGCTTCAGGAATACACTCTCATCCTTTTACAGGTAGTGGTACAGGTTCTTTTACAGGAAGTACTATAAATAATGATCTTCAAAGTTTCAGTGTTGTACCACAACATATACAAGCTATTCCTATTCAATGGGTTGGGTGTTAAAATAAATAATAACTAATGACTAAACAAAAAATTATAGATCTTTTTGGTTATAAAGCAGGAAGAAAGTTATATAACTTATTATATAGTAGCTGTGCTAATTTTTGTTGTATAGTTAAAGATTGCTTAGGAATTAGTCCTTCAGGTAATCCTAATTTATTATTAAACCAACAAGGAGATTGGGTAACTCACTCAGGACCTCAAGGTTTATTTGGATTATTTGCTCAAACAGGAAATAGTACTCCAATTACAGGAACTACAGTTGAAACTACATTGATTAACGGAGGTGTAGGAACTTTAACAGTACCTGCAAATGGATTTCAAGTAGGAGATAGTTTTAGGGCTGTGTTTGGCGGAGTTATGAATGCAGCAAATAATCAAACTATTAGAATAAGGTCTAGAACAAATGGTGTTGTATTATTAGATAGCGGAGTGCAAACTTTAACAAATTCAATTATCAATGATGTATGGAGTTTAAATATTGATTTTACTATTAGACAAATAGGTGGTGCAACTGTAGCCTCTATTGTTTCATTGGGTTCGTTTCATTATATTAAAACTTCCAATGCAGCAACTCAAGGATTCGCATTTAATGTTGTTAATAGTACTACATTTGATACTACAATACCTAGCACTTTAGATGTCACTGTACAATGGGGAAGTAATAATGCGGGGAACTCAATATATAGTGATATTTTTATATTAAATAAAACATATTAAAAAAGTTAAATAAATGAACAGATTAAGTAGAGCAGATATTTTAACCATGTTTGGTTACACAGCAGGTACTAAACTATACAATATATTATACAGTAGTTGTGCAAATCTATGTTGCCTAATTAAAAATTGTTTAGGTATTTCTAGTGGAGGCGATGCAAATTTAGTTTTAAATCAACAGGGAGATTGGATTACTGCAGGTGGTGGAGGTAGTCAAAACTTATCAAGTGTTTTAGGAATAGGCAATGCATCTGGAGCTAATGATATAAATTTTGATACATTACAAGGATTGTATTTTGCAAACACTTCAAGACTAAGAGAGGGCACTATAGATGCAGGACTTGGGGGAACTAAGGGTATTGCTCAAATTTGTGCAGTTGGCTATGAGTTAAAGTGGGAAGCAGGAAGGCTTTATGTAATGGATGGAAATGGTACTGGAATTAGACAATCATTATATAATTTTAATGTTACTCCAACAGTTAATGATGATAATACAAAAGGATATGGTGTAGGTTCATTATGGACATTGGATGATAATAGTACTTATACATGTACTAGTGCAGCTACTGGAGCAGCTATTTGGGTTTTACAAACAGTAACTATACCAATTGAAATTCAGGTTGCAGCAAGTGATGAGTTTACTCCTTTAACTCCTGGAACATCAAAAGTTACTTTTAGACTTCCAACAGCTTTTACACTTACTGAAGTAAGAGCAAGTTTAACAACTGCTCAATCTTCTGGACTTGACTTTACAGTTGATATAAACCAAAATGGAACTTCTATTTTAGGGACACTATTAACTATGAATAATACACAAAAAACAAGTACTACAGCTTCAGTACCTGCTACAATTGCAACATCTTCCCTAACTGACGATGCTGAAATTACAATAGACATTGACCAGATAGGAGATGGAACTGCTACAGGTTTAAAAATAACTTTAATAGGAACTAGATGATAATTAATCCATATTTTTTTGGACCATCTTTAGACCCAGATGCACAAGCTTTCTTAACTGCTGCTGGAATTACAGATGCTACTATTTCAGGAGCTATTGACACTTTAGTAGTTCAAATGAAAGCTGACAATATATGGAGTAAAATGAAGGCTATCTACCCATTAGTTGGAGGCACTGATAATACTCACAAATGGAATTTAAAAAATCCTACAGACTCAGACCCTGCATTTAGATTAACGTTCAATGGGGGAATAACTCATGATGCAAATGGTATAACAAGCAATGGAGTCAATGGATATGCAGAAACATACCTAAATGATATAGTTGATTTAGCAAGTGATAACAAATCTATTTCAATGTATATAAGAAATGTTTTAACTATAGGCTCACCAATGGGATTAATCGATGCCTTTGGTCAAGTTTCTAATAGATTTTATCCTGAGTTTGCAGGTAGTGACTATTCTACTTTAGGTCTTGCTCAATCTGGTAGAAGTATTGCAGGAAATCAAATGGGATTTTTTACAATGAGCAAAAGTGCTGCTGGTAGTTTTAAATATTACAGACCAGGAACTTCTTCTATAACGGTTTCTTCAGCAGATGAACCTAATTTCTTTGGCACTTATTATTTATTAGCATCAAATAATACAGTTGGAGCGGAATTTTCTGAAGCAAATTTGGCGTTTGCTAGTATACAAGAAGCACTTAGTGATAGTGAAGAAGCTAATTTTAGAGCAGCTATACAAATATTTGAAACTACATTAAGCAGAAACGTATGATAGTACATTTACTAACAGAGCAGCAAAAAAATTTACTGATAGGAAAGCGTTATTTTAGTAATTCTTATTTTAATCCTATTCAAGATATTAATGACAATTGGATTATATCCCAAGAAGAAGTTTTAAATGCAACATATGAAGATGTATTGTGGGTAAAAGATTTAGCTACTATTGAATATATTGCTAAACCACCAATAATAAATTTTAATTAAATAACACTTTAGTATTAAAGGCAAAATTATAAATAATGAAAATACCTGAATTTAATGTAGTAATGATGTTAAAAACATTATTAATTTCTATAGTTGCCTTTTTTTCCCCTATATATGGATTATTATTAGCTGTAGGTGCCATGATTTTTTTGGATACTATATTAGGAATTATCAAGTCAATTAAACTAGATGGGTGGGAGTCTATTACATCCAGGAAAGCAAGTGTAATTATAAGCAAATTTTTACTCTATCAATTAACTGTATTAACATTTTTTATAATAGATTATAACTTAATAAACGAGTTTGCAAAATTACATTATCAAAATAATTACTTATTAACTAAATTGATAACTATATCTTTATGCTTTGTAGAAGCAAAGAGTATAGATGAAAATATAAAATCTATCTTTGGATTCTCTATTTGGACAAATTTGAAAGAAGTTTTAATAAGAACACAAGCGATAAAAAAAACTCCCAAAAAATAAAATTTGACCATGCAGGTTTATTTCTTAAACAGTCTTCCTGATTTTGGATATTCTTATTATATTTATTATCTTAAAACAGATGGCAAATATTATGGTTGGGATGCACAAAATAATAGATTTTATAATTTATCTACACCAAATATAGATGACTTATTAGGTTTAAGTTTTGAAAATTTACAAGAAGGGGATGTATTGTCTTATGATAGTGTTTCTAAAACATGGATTAACAAAGTTATTAATACCTCAACAGGAGTAAACTCTTTTAATAACAGACAGGGAGATGTATATTTATTAAGTTCAGATGTAACTGATGCTTTAGGATATACTCCTGAAGATCTTGCAAATAAACAAAATGACTTAACGCCTAGCTCTATAAAGTATCCTACTGTGGATGCAGTTAATGCGGGATTATTGACCAAAGAACCTGCTATAACAAGTGGTACTTCCTCTGAATATTGGAGAGGAGATAAAACATTTCAAACTTTAGATAAAAATGCAATAGGTTTAAATAATGTTGACAATACAAGTGATGCAAATAAACCTATCTCTACTTTACAAGCTACTGCAATAGGCTTAAAAGAAGACTCCTCTAATAAGTCCACCTCCACTACAGATAGTGCCAGTACAACTAAGTTCCCTGTTTGGAGTGCTATAGTATCTTATTTTGATATTTCAAGAATCAAAACAATATTAGGTATTACAACTTTAAGTGGTAGTAATACAGGAGATCAAGATTTGAGTGGATTAGTTGTAAAAAATAATGACATTACCGCTGCAACTAAAACTAAAATTACTTATGATACAAAAGGCTTAGTTACAAATGGAGCAGATGCAACAACTGCTGATATTACAGATTCAACTAATAAAAGATATGTAACTGATTCTCAATTAAGTGTGATTGGGAATACAAGTGGTATAAATACTGGTGACCAAGACTTAACTGGATTGGTTGTAAAAAATACTGCTATTGTAGGAGCTACTAAGACAAAGATTACATACGATGCAAAAGGCCTTGTAACAAATGGTGAAGATGCTACAACAGCAGACATAGCAGATACTTTAAATAAGCGTTATATTACAGATGCACAACTAACAGTTTTAGGCAATACGAGTGGGACAAACACTGGCGATAATGCTACAAACAGTCAGTATAGTGGATTGGCCGCTTCAAAACAAGATGTACTAGGATTTACTCCTGAAAATTTAGCTAATAAATCTACTAATGTAAATACTGACCAAGCTAGTGATACAAAATATCCAAGTGTTAAATCTGTATATGATTGGGCTACAATTGTTTTTACAACTACAAGTGCAGTGGCTACACAAATTACAACAGCTTTAGTGGGATATGCTACTCAATCATGGGTTAATAGTCAAGGATTTATAACAAGTGTAATAGGTTCTTTAGGTTATACTCCTGAAAATGAAGCTAATAAAGAAAATACAATTTTAGATACAAGCACTATAAAATATCCTACAAATAACCTAGTAAAAAGTGCTGTAGATTCAAAAGTAACTGCAAATGCAAGTATTACAGGAGATACAAAAACTAAAATAACCTATGATTCTCAAGGATTAATTACAAGTAGTACAGATGCAACTACAGACGATATTGCAGATGGGTTTGATAAAAGATATGTAACTGATGCTAATTTACTAGTAATAAATAACACAAGTGGGGTAAATACAGGGGACCAAACATTATCAGGTTTAGGAGGAGTGCCAACAAGTAGAAATATAACAGTTAATGGCACTATTTCAAACTTATCAGCTGATAGCACATTTACAGTTACAGATGCTAACTTATCAACTAGTGATATTACTACTAATAATGTAAGTACAACTAAACATGGATTTGCTCCTAAGTTAGCCAATAATACAACTCAATTTTTAAGAGCTGATGGTAGTTGGGCCTCTCCAAATGTCTCATTATCTGTTCAATCAGTAGCAAGTTCTGCTACAGTAACTCCAACAAGTGATAATAATATAGTAGTTATAACAGCTCAAGCTGCTGCACTAACAATGGCTATACCAACAGGAACACCTGTTCAAGGACAAGCATTAATGATTAGAATAAAAGACAATGGTACTGCTAGAGCAATAACATGGACAACAGGTACTGGAGGTTATAGAGCAATTGGAGTAACATTACCAACAACTACTGTAATTAATAAAACAACTTATGTAGGTTTAATATATAATTCTACTGATAGTAGATGGGATGCAATAGGAGTAGCAACAGAAGCATAAAAATATGAGTTATTATAGTTTAATTTCTTTAATGCCAAAAACACCTGCAATTGATCCAGATGCAAGTGCATTTTTGACTGCAGCAGGAATAACTAGTCCTACAATTACATCAGCTATAAATACTTTAGTTCTCAGCTTTAAATCTGCTGGAGTATGGACTAAAATGAGAGCAATATATCCTTTGGTAGGGGGAACTGCCACTACTCATAAATTTAACTTAAAAGATCCTAGAGACTTAAATGCTGCATTTAGGTTACAATTTCTTGGGGGAGTAAACCATACCTCAAATGGAATAACTGGGAATGGATCAAATGCTTATGCAACTACATTTTTAAATGATAATACTTTGAATATTAATAGTAAACATTTATCTATGTATATTAGAAATGCACTTACAGTAGGTTCACCAATGGGAACAATAACAAGTCCAGGAACTTCAAATAGATTTTACCCAGAATTTTCAGGTTTAGATTACTCTACTTTAGGAGTGTCCCAACAAAGTAGAGCTTTAGCTGGTTCAAAACTTGGTCAGGTTTTAATGTCAAAAACAACTAGTGGTCAATTTAAATACTATAGACCAGCTACAAGTGCTATAACTGTTAGTGCTGCTAATGGTACAGCAATAAATTCTATAAATTTTTTATTAGCAAGTAGCAATGGTGGGGTGCCAGAGTATTCCTTAGCAAATTTGGCTTTTGCAACAATAGGAGATGGTTTAACAGATGCAGATGAATCAAATATAAGAACAACAATACAAACTTTCCAAACTTCATTAAGTAGACAAGTATGATAGTATATTTATTAACTGAAACACAGAAAGAATTATTAATAGATCAATTGTTTGATGAAGATTCATATTTTAATCCAATTCAAGATATTGAAGATAATTGGATAATAAGTGAAGAAGAAATTAGTCAATGCACTAATAAAGAATTTGAATGGATAAAAGATTTACCACAAATACAATTTAATCCAAAGCCAACTATAATGTTTACAATTACTGAATAAAATAAATAACAAATTAAAAAAACTAAAATTATGAAATTCTTAAAAGAAATGTTTTGCGATGACAATTCCATTAATGAAAAATCTGTAATAGGATTTTTAGCCTTTATCATGATGTGCTTATTTGCAATGGTAGATATTGTAACGGGATATTTAGGCAAAGAGCTGATTGTAAATGAATTTATATTTACAGCATTTGAAGTGCTTGTATTAGGGTCATTTGGAATTGCTGCAACAGAAAAAATTACTAACATTATTAATAATAAAAAAAACGAAGAAAATGAGTCTGAGTAAATTACAAGAAAAAATTGGGGTAACAGCTGATGGAGCGTTTGGCCCTGGAACAATGAAAGCTGCTATGGCTTTTTACGGTTTTACCCCTGAGAGAGCTGCACACTTTTTTGCACAAACAGCACATGAGTCTGGAAACTTTAAAGCGTTCTCTGAAAACTTAAACTATTCTGCTGACGGATTGGTAAAAATCTTTGGCAAATACTTTACAGCTGCCACTGCCCCTAAGTATGCTAGAACCCCTGAAAAAATTGCTAACAAAGTTTATTCTTCTAGAATGGGCAATGGTGACGAAGCTTCAGGAGATGGCTGGAAATTTAGAGGTAGGGGAGCTTTACAATTAACAGGTAAATCAAACTATCAAGCATTTTCAGATTATTTGAATAACCCTGATATTATGACTAATCCTGACTTAGTTGCAGGTGAGCTTTCTTTTGAGTCTGCTAAATTCTTTTTTGATAAAAACAAACTTTGGGACATATGTGATAAAGGTGTAACTAAAGAAACTATTTTAGCTCTAACTAAAAGAATCAATGGCGGTACCCACGGAATAACCGATAGAGAAGAAAAAACATTTAAATACTATACATACGTTAAATAATGAAATACATATTTATAATTCTTATTATTTTACTAGGAGCATATATGTGGTTATCACATGATAAGTTTGTTCAAAACGAAGCTATTATACAAAGACTAGAAGACAGTTTGTCTAGAAAAGTAGACACCTTGATAGTAGAAAGAGATGTGGTAAAAGACCATTACATTAAATCTAAAGAGATTGTATATAAGATAGACGAAAGATACATTGCAGGCAAAGATTCTGTTTGTGATAGCTTAGTAGTAGCCCTAAAAACATCTCTTACAAACTGTGATAAAGTAATAGTTAAATCAGATACTTTAATCAAAACCCTTCTTGTGAGAGACACAGTTAGAGTGAAACATATACAATATTTACAGGCAAGAAATAAATTTTCTTTAATAGCTGGCCCAACCCTATCCTTTACTCCACAAGGAATACAACCTGGTGTTGGTATTGCTTTTGGGCTAAAGATAAAATAAAGCTATTGACAAATAAAATAAATGTTGTATATTTGTGCCAAATTTATCTCACTGAGACAAATTTCTAGTGCCTGACGTTTGAGGGGAAACCCTGGTTCATAAGATTTCACTAGATAGTTTTAAATAAGTAAGGACCTCCGAGGATTAACAATTCAGATACCTTCAGGGATAGGAGAGGAAAAAATAGGATCAATGACGTAAGAACTGGGCTTCCCAGTTTCCTATTAAAATACACGATAGTAAATATTCCTAAGTACAGAAATGTATATGGAAATTTATGAACGAACTTACCAATAGAAACAAGATAGATGCGTTTTTTAAAAAAATATTCAAATTGCCTAGATTTTTTTTCTTGGGAGAACCCTCTATTTCTTTAAATAATATACTATAATCTTTAGTACTATTAATATGCTCTAACTATGCCCAAAAAAAATCACAAAAAATACATTTTTTTCTTTGAATTAAAAAAAAAGAAGTATCTTTGCGTGAGATAAATATAAAGATAGAGCAATTCTATCGGATACCCCTTGCTGATTCCCTTTGAGCAAGGGGTATTTTTTTATAAAAACTAATAAAATCATAATTTTTTTTTACTTTTGTGAAAAATTATGTGCAATAAATAAAAAAAGCATTACTTTTGCATAAAAAATATAATAATGGTAGCACAAAAAACAATAAATAGATTTTTAAGTTGGAGAGAAAATAATCAAAATTATCTACAATTTGGAAGACCGAGTAAAAAAACTTTACTTAAAAGACTTAACAGAGAAGGGTTTAGCCTTTGTCCAGAAGAATTAAATTTTTTACTCAAACAATCAGGAAAAAATTCTTTTGTAAAAGAAAAAATAAATGAAGGGACTAATGTATGGGTTCCTTCGGAAATGGTAGATACAGTTAAAGAACTCAATGCCATCTACCAAGAAAGTAAAAAACTAGGATTAGATGTGGAAGACGTAAAGCATGGGTGGTTAAAAACACAAGATGCCTCAATGTTCTTCACTAATCCTTTATATAAGAAAAAAGAAGAGGATGGCTTCTATAATGAACTAATAGAAGATTTACAAAGTTTTTCTCCTTCTTTTCCTGTCATAAAAAGAACACCTAGTAGTGAGGGCCATTTACTAATTATTGACCCTGCGGATATACATGTGGGCAAATTAGCTATGGCTTTTGAAACAGGAGATGAATATAACACTAAAATTGCAGTAGAAAGAGTTTTAAAAGGAGTACAAGGTATTTTAGACAAGACATCAGGATTTAATATTGACCAAATTCTTTTTGTAGGCGGTAATGATATTTTACATATTGATACTCCAAAAAGAATGACTACTTCTGGTACTCCTCAAGATACAGATGGAATGTGGTATTCTAATTTCTTGGTAGCCAAGCAGTTGTATGTAGATGTATTAATGATGTTAATGCCAGTGGCAGATGTTCATTTCACATTTAACCCATCGAACCATGACTACACTAATGGCTTCTTTTTAGCGGATGTTATTAAAACATACTTTAAAGATTGCAAAAATATAACATTTGATTGTTCTATTGCACACAGAAAGTATTATAAGTATTATAACAACTTAATAGGAACAACTCATGGAGATGGAGCTAGACAAGCAGATTTGCCATTATTAATGGCACATGAAAGTAAAGATTGGAGCGATTGTAAGCATAGGTATATTTATACGCACCATGTGCACCACAAGACAGCGAAGGACCATATAGGAGTTACAATTGAAAGTTTAAGAAGCCCTAGTGCTTCAGATAGCTGGCACCATCGAAATGGGTATACAGGAGTACCAAAGGCGATAGAAGGCTTTATTCACCATAAAGAGTTTGGACAAGTGGCAAGGTTAACTCACATATTTATATAATAGTATGAGAACTTTTTTTTATTCTACAGGCGAAACTATAAATAACAACCAAATCAATAATGATGGGGAAGGAAAAAATATAAATCTAATATCAATTTATAGATACTTTATTTCCCATCCTTTATGCCAATTTAGAAATATGCCTTATCAAATTTTTGCAACAAGTTATAAAAATTGGTTAGAAGCTAAGTATAATTAAAAATAAAACATTATGACAATAAGAGAAATTATAAGTGGATATAGGGTACCTATAGACCATGGTCTTCCTTCAGATGACACAGATTTTCCTACAAAATATATCTATCACTTAATGAAGTTAGCTAGAGCTAAGTTATTATATGATAGATTAAATGACCCTAGGTTTAATTATAATTTAGCTCTACAAACTTTAGAATGTGTGGAGCTACAATTAGCAGATACTAACGAATGTTGTGAAAAGCTTCCTTCAGGATGCAAATGGTTGAAATCAAAAAACCCTATACCTGAAACTATCAATAACATGATTAACAAAGTGTATAATGATAGGGGAGACACTTACAATAGAATACTATCAGAGTCTTCCAATTCATTTAAAAGATATTCTTTTATAGAAGAAAGTGATTTTAAATATTTGATTAAAAACAGCTACTTATTTGTACCAGATTTAGATAGCCCTCAATGGGTAAAAATTGAAGGCTTATTTTATGATGACGAAGTAATTAAAGCTACATGTGGACCAGTGTGTGATTTATTAGATACAGAGTTTCCTTTAGATAGCAGATTGGTTACAACTATGTATTCTATTATGAATGAAATGATAATGAAAGTATATCCTTTCTTTAAGAAAGATGTTACAAATGATAGTACAACTGACGATACTTTAAATAATGCGAAGGGTAAGTAATAAACCAAAATCTTTTTATTCTTTAACTAAAGCGGCAAAGGATAGCAAATTTGAGGATAAACAACTCTATAAAAGAGTTGTAGAAGAAATATTTAAAGTTGCTGGTCAAAGACTTATATATAAAAATAGAGTGAATCTTCCTGGATTAGGTGCATTTTATTTAACTGCTTATAAATCTGATAAGAAAATAGTAGATTTTGGAATGACAAAAAAATTAGGTAAAACTGTTTACTATACAAATTTTCATTCAAATAGAGTTAGATATAGAATATCTTGGGGAAAAAGTATAAGAACAAAGTATTATATTTTTAAACCATATAGATTTTTAAATAGAGAATTAGCTAAAAAAATAATAAACGATGATTAATATAGAATTAGTACCTATAAGCACTGTAATTGAAAACTGGAAACAAATTGCGGTATCAGAATTAAACTTTAACGAAGATCTACTCACTGAGTGGATTTTAGATGCTTATAACGACATTGGAACTTATAAGCAATATAAAGAAAGAGTACAGAGGCTTAAAGTAAGAAATTACAGAGCACAGCTTCCTTGTGGGTTTAGACAGTCTTTATATGTATTGGCACAGCCTATACGACCTCAAGAAGAAGCTTTTTTCTTGACAGAGTACATTAGACAGGAACCTGGTAATGAAAACTGTACATGGGAGTATAAAAGAGTTTGTAAATGCCCTGAAAATACATCTTGTCATTGTGAGCAAAACTATATAGAAACCGCAGGATATTTATTTATCAATAATCTAGAAAAAGCAAGGGGTTTCAAGTTTGCAACAGTACAAGATTTTACACAATGGTACGCTACAAACCCAAGAAAATGGGTGGTATTGCAACCTCAAAAAAATGAGGTGTCCCTTTTAAATTATAGAGAATTAGGCATTCAGTTACATCCTTCACACTTTTTTAATATAGATAATGGGTACATTATAACAGACTTTAAAGAGGCTGATTTATTAATTGGATATTTGGGAATACCAATTGGGGAAGATGGTCTTCCATTAGTTCCAAATATGGGAAGTTATACAAATGCTTTAATTGCTGCGTTAGAAAGAAAGTTTGCTTATATACAATATAGAAAGAGCAGAAGCAATGCTGATTTAAACTTTTTCCAACTATCTGATAGAGAATATTCAAAATGGAAAGTTAAAGCGAGAGAAGACATGAATGCTCAGACATTTGAAGAAATGTGGGCTATGGGAGAAGCCACAAATCAGTTTTTGGTTCCTAACGAATATCATGGTTTAGACCAGAGAAAATCACAAAAAATAAATAACGGGTTTACAAGATATTAATAAGTTAATGTATGGCAGAGCAAAATAACAATAAAACAAGAAGTCTTCAAGATATAAAGAATTATACCTTCACTAAAGGTATGAATGATGACGCTTCTCCAGAAGCACAGCCAGCAGATACCTACAGAGCTGCTTTGAATATGGTGAAAGAATCCTCTGAAGGAGATGAGAATTTTCTCACCACAGAATATTCTAATGCATTTAGAATCAAGTTGCCTGGGAAAGTTTTACATTCTAATTTGATTAAGCAATTAAATCAAGTTGTAGTATTCTTGCACACAAATCAAATAGGCTTATATGACCCTAATTTAAATACCTACACTACTTTATATTCAGACCCTGAATTAGATTTTTCTATTTACTTAGAGTCAGTTGCTTTTACAAAAACAGAATGTGAAGACATTGTGTTAATTTTTTGGGATGGTAAAAATAGAGTGAGAAATATTAATGTAACTAAGTATCTAAAAGAAGGTGCGGGTTCAGGTAATGTTGAAGATTTAGAATTGTTTAAAACTGCTGATACTTGCATTAATTTAAGGGATGTAGGATTTATTGAGAATGCTGCTTATAATGTGGATGCGGGCGTTTATAGACCTTTTATTCAATATGAAGATATTGATGGTAATACTACTAACTTTTATATTATAAATGAAAATATTCCTTTAATAGAAGACAGTATAAATGGCACTTATGAATACCTTGATGGTAATGAATCTAAGATTTTAAATAAAAGTATTGTATTAACATTTGAAAATGTAGACACTAAATATGCTTTTATTAATGTTGGATTTATTAAAACAGTTGGGGGAGTCTCTACTTCTTTTATTTTTAAATCCCAACAACCTGTAGCGTCAAATTTGACAGTTACTTATGAGGGTGATACTACCTTTAATCAAGGAATAGATTTAGCGGAAGTTTTAAATAAAAGAGCTTTTTATGTGTCGGCAAAGCATGGATTAATTTATAATAATAAACTATTAATTGCTGGAGTAAGAGGGATTAAAAATATTGATTACCAGCCCTATGCAAATGACATTACTGTTAAATATGTAACAGGAAGAATAAATTTAAGCAGAACAAAGGGATATAAAAATCCTGAACATATTATTCATCATAAGTCTTGGATGAGAGATGAAAACTATATGATTGGAATTGTTTTAGAATTTGAGGATATGTCAGAATCTCCTGTATTTCCTTTAATTAATAAACAATATACTCCTTTTCCTGAATTTACAGGACCTGAGGGAGATAGACCTATCACAGATGATACAAAATTATGTTGTACAGATGATAGAGTGTATTGGAAAGAAGTTAATACTGCTAAGAGAACTATGTATAATCATTTTGCGGGAGACCTTAGTACAACTGACTTTTGTTCTGGAACCTTTAATAATGATTCTAATAATATAAGATCTGAAGGTTATTTAGGTTATTTTGAATCAGAAGAAACATATCCTATAATACTTAGATGTGGAGGTGATCCTGAAGAAGAGAAGGGTTACATGTATCCCGTTAATATTGATCCCATTACTAAAATAGTAACGCCTAAAAACATTACTTTGTTTAAAATGCCAGATTCTACTATTGAACCCTTCCACAACAATATAGTAGATAATTATGCTTTTGAACAAAATAAAAATAGATTTGATAATAAATTTGATGATTTAGAGATATATCCATTAGGATTAAAATTAGAAAACATACAGTTTCCTACATTAGAAGAGACAGATGGTGTCAAAGTTACAGGGTATAGAATTGTATATGTAAGAAGAGATGCCTTTAACAAATCAATACAAGATAAGGGATGGTTTGTAGAAATGTTTAAAAATAACTTTAATAATACAGATTATATTTACCCTAAACATAATGTTAATTCAGGTGCAAAATGGGATTATTTTTCTAATATAAGAGATAAGACTATTGAAACCTCTAGCCCTATACAAGATTTTGTTAGAAACTGCGGCTATGGAAAACACTATGATAGTGGAATAATGTTTTATGGGGGGAATACTATGTCCTCACAACAAGGAGTTAATGTTAATCATGTTAAAATAGAACAACAATATACTACTTTGGGTTATTATATAGATTCTATTAGAGATCAAAATTCTCTTAGAGTTTGTAAAGACATTGGAGATGATACTTATGACCCTTCTACATTTTTAGATAAAGATGGCAGATTTAGATCTACTGCAATACAAATTTATAACTTATATAATTATGGGTATGACCAGCAATCTAATGGAACTCTAGATAGAAGTAGGGGTTTCTTTAATAGAACAGAAGATATTTATCAATTTAAAAATATTTGTACAGATAATTATTCTTATGTAAATGATAATGTAATCTTAAATAAAATATTAAACTCTGAATATTCTTTAGTTAATTTCTATAGAGAAGGGGGATTTTATTTAGATTTTAATAAGCCTACAGATTTATCTTTTAACAAAAATTATAAAGATTTTTATGATATTAATTTTACAGTAGCAAGTACCACTACAGTAACTATTCCTTCTAATAATTCTATTGCTCCTGGAGAAATAGTAACTATTACAAATTTAGGAAGTTGCGGTACTAACTTTATATTTGGTCCTATTGGAAGACAGTTTAGTGTTGTTAATGCCACTACATTACAAGTTATAGGGGCTCCTTTTAATGTTAGTGATGTAGGAAAAAGTTGTAATACAATTGATTATATTGTTAGTACAAATAGAAACTTTTTTAATTCAGATACAAGTTCTAAAAAATGTAATTGCACTACTTTATTTGATAATATAATTGAAGCAGAAATTAGTACAACTGGGTTATCCTTATCTGCTGCTTCATTTACTTCTGATATATTAACAAATTTACCTGCATCAATAACTAATTATCCAAACGGAACAATATTTACTTTAACAGATGTCGGACCTATACTCCCACCCCCTTTTCCTTTTCTTGTAGGAGATAAATATAAATTAAATACTAGTTTAAATCAATTAGAAAAAACACAAAATTTTTATACTCCAGTACCCTCCCCTCTTCCTATAAATGGTTTAAATTTTAAATTTGAAACAGATACTTGGATAAATCAAACTTTTACAGTTGCTTCCCCTCCAGCAGGAAATCTTGTAAATTATTCCAACCCTTTATTTCCTGTTGGAACACTCTTAACTATAACAAATAATCCTGGAGCTCCTTTTACCAATGGTATGGTATTTATGGTGGTTAGTAGCACTCAAATAAGATGGCTAACAGTTTTTGATTCTTTTCAAAGTGTGGGATCAGCTTCAAATGTTTCCTTTAAAGCACAAATTCCTCCAGGAAATGATGAAACATATTTCTTTGAAAATTATTTAGATAATAAGACTGCTAAAAATATTTTGAATGATTGTAATAATGGTTATATTTACTATGGGTCGATAAAAAATAACTTACCTAGACAATATGGAAGCATTGATGATATGTTTTTTATTGATACAGGATTAAAGGGGTGTGTAGGTCAAAATAGTTTAACAGGCTTTTATGGAGATAGTTATATTAATACTTTTTCTTTTCTAAGAACAGGTGTGACAGGAATGTTAGAGGATTCAATAATAGATGATAATAGTCAAACATGGGCAGACAAGGGCGATCCGAAATATACTATAAACTCTATTATAGGTAGAACTCCTGATTCTTATTTATTAGCTCTTTTTTTAGCACAAAAAGCCAATGTAACATTAATCAATACAGTTACAGAGTCTGATGTAAATTTAGATTTAAGGTATGAAGGACCTAACTTTAACGAAGTATATTACCCTAAATTAGCTAATGGAAAATATCAATTATTTTCTAGGAGAAAAAATGATTTTGCGGAAGATTGCTTTTTAAATAGTTATTTTTATGAACTATTTTGTGCTACCGACCAAGATAATTGTACAACTTCTGCTGCTGAATTTGTAGAATATAACGATGCTTATAGAAATTTCCATGATAATATAATAAACTTAAACAATGACTATAATGAGTTGAATGGGATGAGATTCAATTTCTTTAAACCTATAAATAAAAATTATAAAACTTGTGATTGTGATACGGAATATGACAACAGAATTGCTATATCAACTGCAGATAATCAATCAGTTGGAAGATTAAATTATAGTAAGTTCCTAAAAAATAGTTTTGTTACTCTTCCCCATAAAGAAGGAAAGATAACAAACTTATTCAAAGAAAGTCAAATTTTATATGCACATACTACGGATAATATTTGGAGACTATTGACTCTTGAGTCAAAATTACAGGCAGATAATAATCTAGTGTATTTAGGTACAAATGATTTTCTAAGTGCACAGCAATTAGAGTTGTTTGCGTCTAGTGAAGGTTATATGGGATTACAAGATAAAAGATTTAAATTCCAAAATAATACTGGGTACTTCTTTGTAGACTTGAAAAATCAGACATTAAATCTAATGTCTGGGGGTAAATTAGACGCTATTTCTACTTACGGTATGAATAGCTTCTTTAAGAACCAATGGAATACATACTTTAATTCTTATGGGGCTTCTACAAACACTAACTTACCTATTATATCTCAATCAAACCCAGATTTATCCACAGTGGAGATTTATTTTGGGTATGACTATAGACATAAAAGGCTTCTTCTAACGGACAAGTCAAATGATTTCACTATTAGTTATTATCCAGAAGATAAGTCCTTCTATTCTTTCCATTCTTACCTTCCAATGGCCTATATTCAGAATAGAGATACTTTCTTTACTCAAGCTGATAATTATGACCTTTATATACATGAAGATAACTTTAATTCTTATAGAAAATTCTATGGAGTTAACTACCCTTCTTTAATTGACGGAGTATTTACCTATCATCCATTAGTATACACAACACTTAATAATGTTGGTATGAAAATAGATGCATATAAAAATGTTAACGGTCAGCTATTGATTACCAATGAAGTACCTACAAGTTTACAGGTTTGGACTAGCAGACAACATAGTGGGGAAGTTTTCTTAAAAACTCCTATTAACGCTGATTACATGGAGAATGTTGTATTAAATAATCAATTTCACAATATAATAAATGGGGTTGTATATTGTAACAACTTGGCTAACTATGTGTTAGATGACACTATTAATTTTGTGAATGGGGATATTTTTCCAGTTCCTAATGCCAATGTAAGTTTTTCTAAGGATTGGACCCAAGTAGATAGGCTTGAGAATAATTTCTTTAACTATCGAATCAGTATAGATAACAAAGATTTAGAAAATTTAAAATTTATACTTAAATTTACAGTTCTTAATTACAATATATCCATGCGTTAATGGCTAAAGGTAAAAATAAACTTAATAAAACTAATTCTTCAGGGTGGTTAGATGACTACTCTGAGGAATTGTCTATTAGTCAATATGCTAATGGGGGCATTATTGATAACATAAAAGAGTTTTTTACAGAAAAAACTAATAAACCAGCACCTAAATCTGCTCCTGCAAAAAGCAGTCCTAAAACATTTAAAATTGAAGATAAAAGAAAAGTTTTAGCTACAAGTGGGCAGCCAATAAGACCAAATGTTGATTTAACTTCTGGAGAATATGATTTAGATGTTTTAAACGGAATAATAGAGTCTGCTAAAAGAAATAAATTATCCATAGAGGATGCTAAAAATTTAGCAGCAATAGCTTTTCAAGAAACTAAGTTTGGAAAAACAGATGAAAATCTTGGTCATGTGTTCGATAACGTAGAGTCAAGAAGTGATTTAGAAGCATTAACTAATGCTTATATAACTAAAATGAAGGAAGCAGATAGGTTAGGTATAAAAGATGAAGCAAAGAGATTGCAAGTATACAATGGTCTAAAACTAATAACTCCAGACACAGAAAAAGATTATCATGGATTTAAAATGAAAAAAATTTATGGGGTTCCTGTACCAAAGGAAGGAATAAATATGAAAAAAAATCCTTTGTATGGAAAGCAAGTGATGGATTTAAGAGATAATGTATTAAATCAAAACCCAGAATATGTAAACTATTTAAATGCTGCATATAATTCTAAAGATCCTGTACCTGTTTATAGTGATATAGAGTTAAAAACTTGGGGACCTCGCCCCCTTTTAAGAAAATTTGAAGATGGTGGAAAAATAAATAACGATATGAGAAAGAAAGTTAAAAAATATCCTGCTGGAGGATACCTTGATTACCAAGAAGGATTCAAGGGCTTCGGAGTAGGACCTCAATTATACCAAGATAATAGTTATTTTAGATCTATTATGCCTGATAATATTGAAAATATAGAAGAGCAGATTAATCAGCCAAGTGTATTTTCAGGAATTAATGATATATTAGGTGCTGTAAATCAAGGAGTTAATCAAGTAACAGGATTAATGAGTCAATTTTCTCAACCTACAGCAGGGGCATTAAATTATATTCCTATAGAGCAAAGTGTAGCAAATAACTTTACTCAAGATACTCAAGGAGGGGCTGCGGGAATTATGGGAAATGCTCCTATTATTCAAGGTATTCCTTCTAATACTGATATTAATTGGATCACTAAAACCCCTACATTTATAGCACCTAAAAA
>Ga0208225_1000013_pt1 | contig 46430 bp, 26 predicted proteins | sample LakMenEpi15Jun10_FD_150701 | JGI IMG/M metagenome (GOLD analysis project Ga0208225, IMG submission 150701) | Freshwater microbial communities from Lake Mendota, WI - 15JUN2010 deep hole epilimnion (SPAdes) | ecosystem: Environmental > Aquatic > Freshwater > Lake > Epilimnion/Euphotic zone ... | reverse complement strand
AACCGTTAGTTCCATCATGAACTTGGTCTACTACGCACTTCAATACGCTATGGTTTCCGATCGGGACGGCTGATCGGGACTTGTAATTGGTACGGGTAATTGGGATTGGCGATCCGGACAAGTGATCGGAACTAGTCTTTGCCTACGTGCTTGACTTGTTCCCAATACTTCTCAAAAGCCCCGTCTTTATGAAATTCGGGGCTGTTGTCGATATCGTGACACTCAAGACACTTGTCTTGAGCTTTATCCAACGGCAACCTCATCGCGGCTCGTAGCGAATCGAGAAGCTTCTTATCGGAGGCTGAGTCCAACTCAGCTTGGACGTGCTCAGAACCTGGACCATGGCAGTTCTCACAGCCATTTCCTTGAAGATGCACAGATTTCTCCAATGTCTCGTAACCTGTACGGTATGGAAACACTCGCTGCGGATTCCAGCCCGTGACGTGGCAAGATAAACATTCGGGATCGAAGTGCCGAGCCAAGGTTCTTGTTGGAGGTTCGACAATCGAATCTGTGGCATGCGCATGAGGAGTGTTCTTCCAAATCTCATGCGCGGTGGTGTGGCATTCTCCACATTTTTCTGTGCCGACAAACTCGCGGGCTGTTGGATGGGTCAAAGGTCGCAAACCCAACGCGGCGAAATTATCTCCTGACTTAGCTCGCAATTCATCTTGATACTTCGTGAACAACTCGGTCATGCGAGTTGAATCCTCGAACTGCGAACTAAGGGCGATACGTTGATAACGAGTCGGCTGTTTGGCATTATCAAACAATCCGACAATCCCAGCGTACATCCCCTTCGCACCGACTTGCACAATCTCAGACTTTATCCCAGGCAACACCTCAGGACGAAAGGTCGGTTCCCCGTAACCACCCGAAGTGATCACCAAATCGAATTGCGGGACCGCCTGGACGATTTTCCTGGTCTCCTCCAAGTTCGCGTTAACCAAAAGAACTTGGTAGTCACATCCCTCTGCATCGAGCGATTTCGCAGTCTCCTTAAGAGATGGAATCGATGGAGAAACGCTGAAAAAACCTTGATTCTGCGCGGCGGTCTCCTTGGCACTCTCCTCACCAAGCACTCCTGTTATGCCGACCTTTCTCGCCCTTCCATCTGGCCCAGGGACTTCGACGACCTTGTACTTCAAGTCGAAGTCTGGAAGCATACTAACATTGGCTGAGACGAACAGTTTATTGCTTCCGGTCTCGTCCAGAAGCGACACGAGGATGTTGTCCGAGAGCAACAGATCCTTTACCCCGAAGGTCGTCGCTGTGTATTCCATCTGCCGGAAAGCTTGGGCCGTCCATTGGAACTTGATCTCCGATTGCACACCATCCTTGCGGACCTGCCCTCCTCCATCGAGCGCCATCACTGGCCAGTTTCGACTTCTTAGCAAGCTTAACAGGGTATCCTTTCGATTGATACCACCTTTTTGATTCTCAAGACCAGTGCAACCGCAAGGTTCGATGTAACCGTATTGGTTGCCGGTGATATAGAAGACCAACCAAGGCTGCTCCCAGTCTTCGGCTATTTTCTGGTTCCGCTCTTCTTCGGTCGCAACCGTAATCGGAGGTTTGGAAGCATTCTTAACGGGCTCTTGGGCAGCTAACCTTTCCGGACTACGTCCGAGAGAGGAAAATTCAGCGAGCGGAGAGGCTAAACCTGCCACACCAAGAAGGCTCAAAGCGCTTAGCAGACGGAGTTTGCCATGAGTTTTTGAACCTGAAAACAACCTCGACTTTGTCGTCCTCGAGGTAGCGTTACTCGTCCGCGTCGGGGCTTGCCTCGGTGCCATGAAATACTCTTCCGTGTTGTTGGGTCACGTACCGACCTACTCTGTAACTCTGAATTTCAGGAAGATCGGAATGGTTGGCGAGCTTTCAATATCTGTTTCGAAGACGATTTTCCCAAAATCCTTGGAAAAGGTGCCGTCGAGTTCGATTGGTTCGGTGCCAGCAGGGATCTCCAAAGTCACTGGATAGATTCGCTGCGTTGCAGAAACTTTCGGCGTTCCCAACGTCGCCTTGACTTGCTCCGGCACAACTTTACTAATCCTAAAGTTCGGATCCTTGCCAGCATCTTCAGTTCGGATGGCAAGCATGAGACTCTTCTTTAAACCTTGGCTAGTTTTCGCAGCACCCATGTTGAGGATGTTTCTTGTTTCGTTGTAATCATCCCCAGCGATGATCCGTACTGGAGTGACGACTCTCCCACGAATGTTGTAGGTCAAAAACTCAGTATCGTCGGGCTCCCCTTCCTCGCGACGTGCAATCTGAACGTCGAGATTCAAAGGACCGGCAGGTAGACCTGGCAGCAATCGTACGGTGCATTCAACCATTCGCTTCGCATCGGCCATTTCCGGAAACTCTCCAGGCTTGATTTCCTTCTCCTCACCAATCTCGACTCGGATCCGTTTCGAAAGGACGGAGTCTTTAACTTGTCCTGCCCCAAGGCTCATCGGGACGGCTTGCATGGAGTAAATTCGGAAAGGGATTTCCGTCTCTTGGTTCGAGTAGATATCCCCTTGAGAATGGGAAGGTGGATCGAACATGTAAGCTTGCCCAATACGACCTCGGATCGAAAGCTTGATCTCTTCCTGGCTAGGACAGTTACTTCCGATCGTTGCGGTTTGCGAGAATTCGTCCTGCGATTTCTCCGCCTTCCATTCAAGCTCGACTTCGGTCTGCTCGTTTGGCTGAAGGGTAGCGTCGGTAAACTTGCCGACCGTGCACTTGCACGTACTGGTTTTGAACCATATCTTCGCTTCGGCATCCCCGACATTTTTGAAGATGAACTTATGGGATCGTTTGGTCCCACGCATCATCACGCCGAAGTCTAATTCCGCACCGTTGACGACTTCGATCTTCCCTACTTTTTGCGCCGCCAGCGTTTTTACAGCCGAATCGAGCGACTCACGGTCGGCGACGGTTGTGATGTCCTTAGCGCTACCAAGCAGGTTTTTGATTCCGCCTACCCGTTTTTCATGCTGGAACTTGGCGAGAACAAATCCCAAGGCGATACAGCACAAAGTCAATAGAAGGGTCCGCATGGCAAATCTTGTAAGAGAAGAAAAAGTTCTACGGTGAAATTTTACGGCGAAGTTCTACGGCGAAGTTCTACGGCGAAGTTCTACAATGTAATTTTACGGAACCATTTTTATGGAGCTGAGCTATCAGCAGCTTGTGGTGTTTCCGCCGGTGCAGGTTTCTGCCCCGGTTCCTGCTGAAGGCTACGCAATAGACGAGCGACAGGTTCACCCGGAACCGACTCGCTCCGCTGAACTAGTACTTTCCAGGCATTCCAGTCGGAGTTCCCGTCGACGACAAGCCGATTCGCGGAGGTTGCCGACTTCTCGAATCCAGCGAGCATTTTCCTTGGTACCCAGATCCGGGTAGCTTGGATTTTCCTATCCGAGTGACTGGTTAACCGATCGATTTCCTCAGCCTTTTCCAGCAATTTCTCAGAGACTTTCCAGTTGCCCACCAAGGCGGCCGCCATAGCCCCTTGAAGCTGCGTCTCGGCGCTGGCTTGTGCGTTCAAAGCAGCTTGACGGAAGAATTCCACCGACTCCGATTGCATCCGCCTGCCTGAGCCTCTCAGTTCCCTAAAGGAATCGGATTGGCCTTCGGCTGGATTCGCTATGCTGGCTCCAATCCGCAACGACTGCTTAGCAGCTTCAGTGAACGCCAAAGCATGTTTCGGATCGCGATCGAGGAACTCTGTACGAGTCTGCTGAAACAGGTGTAGCCAGCGTTCCCGCGCTGCGGCATCCATCGGTGTCTCAAACATGCTCGCACAATACTCCATCCCGAGCCGAGCTAGATCGGCATCGTAAGGTGCGGACTGCATCCAACTCGAAAAAGTGTCGATCGATGGAGGATCTTTCGAAGTGATCAATTGGTTCGCAACGTAATTCGCCCGCGTGCTGGGCAACCACATCGACCATCCCCAAAGCCCGATCAATCCCGCTGCGATCGCTACTGGCAAAAGTTGATTGCGCTCCGGCTGTGGGGTCGCTGAGGTGGCAACCGAGCCACTCAAGGATCCAGATCCCCGACCGATCGAACCGATAAACAATCCAAGTGAGAGAATTGGCCCCGCCATCGTCCCGGGTAGCATCCAACCTCCGGATGCGAGTAGATGCACCAAGGAAGCGATCCATGCAACATAGAACAATACGGGTTTGTCTCGGACTATCGTTAGCACCGATTCGCTCGCTGAAGGATTTCGCACAAGCCAGATCCCGAAGGCACTTGCTCCAACCAACGCTAAGCTTGTCCCGATCAATTCATCATCACCAACGGTAAAGAAAGCAAAGGCGAGGACAAATAGAGCGGAGAGGACCATCGCTGCATAGCTACTTCGAGCGACCCAAGCCCCATCAGATATGGTTTCGATCGTGCGAACCTCCGGAGCACGCTTGCTTGCACGCCAAGCGAACCAAGCAACTGCAGCGATGAAGAACAAGGTTAGTCCTAACAGTCCCCATCCACCACTATGCGCGATTTCAAGTAGAAAGTTATGAGGGTCAGCCGGGGTCTCTGCAGCTATACTGCGTTTGACTCGCAAGTAGGTCGGTTGAAAATTCAAAGATCCATAACCAAGTAGAGGACTCTCTTGGATCAGCGTCCAAGCTCCTTCCCAATAGTTCATTCGGTAAGCGAGTGATTTGCCGGCTTCTTGGAAGATCAATGGATCCATCGCATAAACCATTCCGAAGATGGCTGCGAGCAAACCTAATGCAGCGAGAGTGAGCCCAAAGTGCTTACGGTACCAACCATATCCGTCGCGCCGAAGCTGCGGATCGAGCAACAGCGTCAGTCCAACCCCCACCGCCGCCGCCACCCATGCAGATCGGCTTTTTGTGAGCAGCAATGCCATGGCTGTTGCAGCGATGCACAGCAGGACTAAAGCCCATTCCGTCTTCGCCCCTTTGCGAGTTTCACCTGATGAAGTTTCCTTACCACCACGTCGCATCAAAACGGTGATCCCCCAACCGATCAACACGGGCCAAATCGCTACCAAAAACCCAGCATAAGAATTGGCCAAAGCAAAGAAGCTGCGAATCTCAGTGCTCTCGATGCGGTTTGTGATCAAGATCGCCATCGAAGAGTTCGGTTCGATACCTTGACGTTCAAGCAACCCTGCGCGGTCGGCAGCTAGTTCCGCGCGAAATTTTGGCTGCAAAACGCCATACTCCCAGAAACCATAGAGAATTACAAAAGCTGCGAGCACCCACCACCATCGAAGTAATTTCGCAGCTCCAATGCTCGTGCGACTCATCCATGCTACACAAAAGAGCAAACACCAAAATGCAGTGCTTTGCCAAAAACCATGGATCGCAAACTTCGTATTTGATTTCCCGACCGTCCAGCCCGTTGCCATTGCATGCCACAAAACCACCATGCTCAGAAACAACCAAATCAGACGCGTAGACGCCCATTGATTGCTTTGTCCAGATACCCAAATCCACAACGCAACCACCCCGAAGGTCCCAAGCGATAACGCAATCGCATAGATCGTATCTCCAGCAGCTACGCTCGCACCTGAATCACTAGGGTTCCACAACAGAACCGTAAAACAGAAGATGAGTGCAAACCAAGCCGACGCCTCGATCAGCTTCGCAAACATGCTCGAGCTGCGCGGATGGTCTAACGAGACCGTCGACGCCGGTCCTTGCGATGCAGTTACCTGCGACGACGTTGCTTCAGATGCCGAATAGAAAGGATCAGAGGATGATTGCATGAGGAATGTATTTCAATGAAGGTAGTTCAGTAGCTGGAGTTCATCAGCTGTGATCCAGCACAATTCGCTCAACAGGAACTGTTTAACGGAGCTAGTTTGTTTTTTTAGTAAACGACTCTAAGACAATAATCAGTCCGAGCATCGCCAGGACGATCAGCAACACTAGACCTGCCCCGATCCAATCAGTTCGCGGCAAGATCAAGGCACCGAGTGAACAAGTTACGGTAGCAAGGTAAATCGTGCTGACCGCTTGGCGTTTGGTCATCCCAAGTTCGACGAGGCGATGGGAAAAGTGCTTCTTATCGGCTTGAAACGGACTGCGACCTTCTCGAAGCCGGATATAGATAACGCTGAAGGTATCATAAATGGGGATCGCCAACAAACACAGCGGAGCGGCCACTGCATGAGGAGTTTCCCCTTTGGCGCCCGCATATGTTGATAACAAACTCGATACCGCGATCCAATACCCTACGAAATAACTTCCCGAGTCCCCCATGAAAATCGTCGCAGGTGGCCAGTTGTGCTTGAGGAACCCAAGCAATCCTCCGAGGAGAGCCAAGACCATGATGGCCACGAACAATTGAGGCTTCCCTTGAGCTCCCTCGGGAGTCGAGAGCAACATCAGCGCGAGTACAGCGCAAATGATGGCAGCCACGCCAGCGCTAAGTGCATCCATATTGTCGAGCATATTGAAGGAGTTGATCAACATCACGATCCAAAGAATGCTCAATACCGGAGTTAGCCAAGGCAAATCAATGTATGCGGTCAGATGCAAATTCAACCCATAAACGATTGCTGCAGCTACGGCGAACTCGATCGAAATTCGAACACGCCAATCGAGCCCAAATCGATCATCAAGTAACCCAAGTATGGCGACAGTGCTGCCACCGGCGAGCAACAACCAGATCGACCCGAGCTTGCTCCACAAACCAGGCAGCATCTCTTGAATGCTCATAGGCAAGTACTGATTCGTCAACTCTGGAAAAACACTCGCTGCGTATAGTCCACAAGTACCCAAAAGAAATACGGACAAAACCCCCACCCATATCCCAAGCCCACCCCCACGAGGAATTGGGGTGGTGTGAACTTTCCGTTCATTCGGCAGATCGATTAAACGCAGTCGAACCGCATTGAGCTTGACCCACCGCACAACGACGAGCGAAATCGCGCACGAGATCGCTACGACCCCCAAACAACATACCCACCCAATAACACCAATCATAATTATCCAATTCCCGATGAGTCTTCTCATCAAGCTCCGTTTATGGGGTTAGGCCCGGCGTTATTGTCCGCAGGCTTGTCATGCATCGGCGCAAGATCGGCTCGGTGGCGATGACTCGCAACCTGCTTAGTAAACCATTGTCGACCTTGAGTCAGGAATTCCAATACGTCGTCGCGCTGATAATCCGCATAAGTCCAACCCATCGGCTGCCAGCGTTGATCGCGAAACGCTAAGGTTACTTCCGCATATATTCCGTCTCTCAAGTACAACCGATGTTCCCGGTTCTTCGTCGATGCAAGAACTAGCTTTGTCATACTTATGTAGCCTGGGTCGATATTGATCGGTCGTTGAATTGTCCGATCTGGGTTATCTCCCTTTGTACCCTCGGAAATGTCGAACCCTTTCGAGAGCGGTGTTTGCGAGAGGGGTGTTTGCGAGAGGGGTGTTTGCGAGAAGAGTCCTTGGTTCAGCCATTCCTGCCCCCACTGCTCTTCCCATAGGTTGCTTTGCAGTTTGTCGTCGGCTAAGCATGCTGGATCGTAAAACGATTCGAAGATCGCCAATTGCTTGAAAAGCCCTCTTCCCCCCAGTCGACTTCCAACCGAACTATTTGGCATTTCGCCCGCAGCCCCAAATGCTGTGTTCGGTGCGACGTTTGCCGCAGCTTTCGTGGCAGCGTTTGCCGTAGCGTCGTGGGTCAGGGGGCACATGGTCGCAAGATAATACTCCGATTCGACGAAATCGAAAGGAATCCCCAGCCGAGCGATCGGCCCCCAAACTTCTTGTAGACGCCCCCAAATCCGGCCTAAAGCCTCTCGACTGCTGGAAAAAGCAGCTGCAAATCGGACGCAAGGCGGAGGCTGTTTGACTAGACCCATGCAAAAAACCTTGAAAAATACGTTAACCAAGCTGGTCTCGGCGAAATCGTTCCGAATAGGTAAAGTATTACGCATGGAATCGAACGAAGGCTCAACCCCGACAGCACCCTATCGCCCTGCCGCCCCCCTGCGGATTGGTCCGATGGAGGTATATCCTCCAATTTTCCAAGCTCCCATGGCGGGCTATACCAATTTTGCGTTTCGCCAAATCGTCCGAGAATTCGGCGGAGCCGGCTTACAAGCCACCGAAATGGTCAACGCAAGAGGGTTTGTCTGGCTCGATGAGCATGATTGCGAGCACCCGGATCGACTTTGGGGCATCAAAGACGAACCTCGCCCGCTAGCCGTACAAATCTGGGATAACGATCCGGAAACGATGGCCAAAGTCGGCCGACGACTCGTCGAGGAATACCAAGTTAGTGTCGTGGACATCAATTTCGGTTGCCCTGTCAAACAAGTGACGGAAAAAGCCCACAGCGGATCGTACTTGCTCCGCGACCCGGAACGCATGTACGCGATTATCTCGCGACTGGTCGAAGCTTGTGCGCCAACGCCGGTAACCGCCAAAATGCGGCTTGGATGCACCCGCAACTCGATGAACTACATCAAGGTCGCGCAGACCGTCGAACGCGCGGGCGCCGCAGCGCTGACCGTTCACGGCAGAACCGCCGAAGACTTCTTCAAAGGCTCAGCCGACTGGACTCGAATCTCTGAAATCAAACAGCACTTAGATCGCATGCCGATCATCGGGAACGGTGACCTTGAAACGGCCGAACAAGTCCTATTCGCCTATCAAAACTATAACGTCGATGGTGTCATGATCGCCCGTGCTAGCCTCGGGAAGCCTTGGCTGTTCGCTCAAGCAGCCGCGGCCCTCGAAGGACGCCCCATTCCTCCAGATCCGACTATCGAAGAGCAGCAAAAAATCATGCTGCATCACTACAACCTTGTCGTCGAACGCTTCGGCGTACATCGAGGTACTATGTTGATGCGCAAGTTCGCTTGTTGCTACGCCCAAAACAAACCAGGGGCTCGCCATTTCCGCGGACATATCTCGCGCGTAGAAACCCAAGAACAGTTCTACAGTGTCGTCGAACAATACTTCCCTAAACAAAGCGATATCGATGCCGAACTCGCAAAGCGGGAAGCTTTCCTCGATGCGAAATCCTAAAACTTGACCACTTCCGTTATTTCTTTTCGCGATGAAAGGCTTGGATGCAATGAAGTTATTTGAAGGTAAAAAGGGGTTGATCCTCGGTGTGGCAAACGATCGATCGATCGCTTGGGCTATCGCTAAAGAAATCATGGACCAAGGTGGTACTTGCGGTTTCTCACACCTGCCCGATAAACCCGACGATGAAAAGAAAAAGAACCGCATGCGCGTTAGCAAGTGCGTTGAAAACTACCCATCGCAAACGGCTTTCTTGCGACCTCTCGACGTCCAAGACGACAGCCAAGTTCAAGCGTTCATGCAAGACGCCGCGAAAGACCTCGGCGAAATCGATTTCCTTCTTCACTCTATCGCATTCGCCGATCGCGATGATTTGTCTCGCGACACCGTCGAGACCAGCCGCGCTGGCTTCAAACTCGCGATGGATGTGAGCGTCTACAGCTTGATCTCCGTTACCAACGCCGCAAGGCCAATGCTCAAAGCCGGATCCTCGGTCCTGACCATGACCTACTTCGGTGGCGAAAAATGCGTTCCTGGCTACAACGTGATGGGGATCTGCAAAGCCGCCCTCGACGCAACCGTTCGATACCTCGCCTACGACATGGGCCCCAAGGGTGTCCGAGTCAACGGCGTCTCGGCCGGCCCTCTGAAAACCCTCGCAGGTGTCGCTGCTGGGGTAGGGGAAATGCAAGAGTACTACGACTACGTCGCTCCACTCGGACGCTGCGTGACACACGAAGAAGTCGGACGCTCTGGCTCCTACCTCTTGAGCTCCTACTCCGATGGCATCACTGGCGAAATCCTTCACGTCGACTCGGGATACAACATCATGGGTAGCCCCGGAAGATTGCTTGAACAATTCCGCAAAAAGAGCTAACTCTCGAAGCAAGCGTTAGCACGCTGGGTTAACTCCAGCTACTCAACACTCACCCTCGCCGCATTGTTCCTCTTGATAACAAGCGGCCGGCGGCCATCGGTCGCACCGAACTCAAGGTGACAATCTAACAGCACACCCAACGAAGCATCTTTTGGCACATCGATCTTCGCAACGATCGTGTCCCCTTCTCGCTCGACCTCTAGAGCTTCATAAGGCCCGATCTGAACCCAACTCGGCACCCCTTGCGGAACCCCTCTACGCGCCTTCGTCGGATCGATCGTTATCCGAACCGTTTGACTCTTCCCCTGTAACAATGTCCCTGGGACTACGGAGACAATCTGACTCGCGTACTTTTCCCCAGGTTGCGTCTGATCCTCAATAGCACCGAGTCGGGGGCGACGAAACTCGCGATTGTTGCTTGGCTCAACCACCCCTGCGTATCCACCGAGAATATACGGGAAGCGATTCGGTGTCACGTGGTAATGATACCCCCGCTGCGAGTCCTCATGTCCATTGCACACATCGAGAGCTTGGTCGCCAGTAATGTCCATCGCTCGAAGCGACTCCGATTCGTAAGGACCATAAACAGGATAGCCATCGAAACCAAACCCAATGATCGGTGAGTGCGACTTACCAGTATCGACAAACGGACTCTTCACACATGTGGGATACTTGTGATAGTGATACACACCCGTCTGCTGCGGGTGACCACAACAAGCATCCAACCAAACTTCATCGTAACCCTCGACGGCATTCAAACCCGCCATCTCGAACGGATTGAAAAATACAACTCCGTTTAAAGACATGCCGACCGGCCCCATCGGCAAACGTGTAATCTTGTCGCTTTTCTTGGGAACTAACGGCAATCGAAAAGTAAAGTCTTGTACGCGGATGGTATTGGGATTATCGCTGTTTGGAAAAATAGCTGTCGGATGATTGGGATACCCCTGGCTCTTGATGATCAAATTGTTGGCATCATGCGAGATGCTCATGTTCGGAATCCCATCCTTGTTTGAATCAAGCATGTGATAAGAGAAAAGATCGACCCATTTCCCTCCATCTCGGTATAGGTATTTCGGAGTAGCACTCGCATCAGCACCTGAGGCTCTATGAATACCCCAATGCCCTCCGATGACTTCTACCTGGCCGTCAGTAAGCGTTGTTACTTGACTCTCTACCGAAATCTCTTGCGCAGCAGCAAACGGAACAGCACCGCAAACCATCTGCAAGATACTTGCAGCTATCCATGTAACAGCGACTCTTGATGAGCAAAGCCGTTCACTGTCCATCTTAAAACTCCTTGTAGTATTCCGTCTATCTCAGCGGTACCATGATAGTCGATCGTTTACTGTGCAGTCGCATTACTTTTTGTCTATCTCCACTCGTATGATGTCGATACCTCTTCGCCGAACCATCAGCTCGCTGACCGCCGCTCGAGACTCCTTATTCCATCGCGCAGTAATGATTGCCGGGATATCGTTGAGTTTGCTGGCTATCCAAACCGAACTTGTTGCAACCCATGCCCAAGACGCTGTCGATCGATTGACTCGCAAGCACTTGGAAATGGTTCGTCAAACGACCCAAAAGTATTCGCAACAGCGACGCGAGCTATCCCGCCCAGATGGTCTAAGAGAAGTCCGAGGTAATCTTCACGTTCACTCGGAACTGTCGCATGACAGCCGAGGAAAAATCGAGGATATCGTCGCTGCAGCGAAACGCGCTGGAACAGAAGTACTACTCTTCACCGAACACCCCAGCAGCGAAAAAGACTTCTATGTCGACGGCCATCGCGGCTTGCGCGACGGCGTCTTGCTCATCCCCGGAGCAGAAATGAAAGGAATGCTGGTCTACCCAACCCTTAGCTTGCGTCCCTTCGAAGCCGCCGATTCGCAAGAAACAACGCAAATCGTTCGCAATCGAGGTGGACATGTTTTCTTATCACACCTCGAAGAAAGAATGGATTGGCAAATCCAAGGACTCACCGGCGTGGAAATCTATAACACCCACGCCGACTTCAAAAAACAGAAACGGATGATCGAATCGATGAAGAATCCGTTGTGGCTGATCAAAACCGCTGAATTGATCGAACGCTATCCTCAAGAAGCATTCTCGGCCCTTCAAACCTATCCAGAGGATTACTTGAGACGCTGGGATGAGTTGACGCAAATCGCTCCACATACCGCCGTCGCAGCTAACGACGCGCATCAAAACGTCGGCGTTCGAATCGTCATGGGAGAAGGAGACTCGGTAAACATCACGGATGCTCTCGGAGAAGAACTCTTGACCCTCAACCGTCTGGTCGTCGCTCCTCTGATCAAAATCCCCAAAGACGCTAAACAAGGGGATGTTCTTCTAAAAATGCAACTCGACCCATATGAAAACAGCTTGAGACACGCCGGTACCCACTTGCTAGTCAAAGACTTGACCGCCGAAGGAGTCTTTGAAGCCCTTGAAGAAGGACGTACCTTCGTGGCCTTCGACTGGTTAGCTGACTCGAAAGGTTTTGATCTTGCGATCCTTGCAAACGACGGCCAACGATACGCACTTGGCACCCGCACGCCGTGGACTAATGGAATGCGACTCGTCGGACAATCCCCACTAAGTGGTCACTGGAAAATCTTCTGCAATGGCGAAATCGTTGCTCAATCCGATTCCGATCAACTCGATTGGGTAGTACCCAAGCCGGGTGTTTATCGAGCCGAAGTTTGGTTAGAGCTCGACGAATCGCCGCAGTGCTGGATTCTCTCAAGCCCTTTCTATCTCAAGTAGTACCGGTTGAACCGCCCTTGAACTACATGACAATCGCGGAACGACAATCAATCGCAGAGCGATTGGTTGTTACAGCCTTCGAGTCACCGCAGTGAACACTAGATACGACGTTTACGAATGATGACGTGTGTATCCTTCACATCCAGGACTTCGATCGGCATGTTCTCTTCGATCCAGCTTCCTTGCGAAACCACGTCGACCAAGTGATCCCCTAAAATCGCTTTGCCATAAGGATTGCATCGCGTGGTGGTCGTCCCATACATCCCTTTGAGCATCTGCCGCTCTTCATTTATCCGTTCCATCGCAACCACAAATCGGTCTTGTGTGGGATGCTCCAATGCGAACCATCGCACCATCGGCAATTTCGCTAGCTGATTGCGAAGCAGAAAACCAACGACCGCTAAAGCGATCACCCCAAAACCCATTTGCCCTAAACCATTAATTGAACGTCCCCATTGATAGGAGTTGGTAGGGAAAGAGAAAGTTTGACCGGCAAGCAGCAGTCCGATGGCGAGCATAACCAATCCCGCCACACCGAAGATGCCAAAACCTGGAAGTACAAAGATCTCCGCTAAAAGACATATCACCCCTCCTAGGATGAGCAAGATCTCCAACCACTCGATGGTTCCCTGAAACAAGTTGATCCAAAAGAAGAACAAGAAGCATACAAGAGCGATCAAACCTGGCACACCGAGCCCCGGCGAGTTGACTTCGGCACTCAAGCAAACCATTCCGACCAAAAATAATACGAAGGTCAACCAGCGTTGGGACGCAAGCCACTCAACTCCTCTTTCCAGTCGGCTGGTCTGTTTCTCCATTGGCAACTCACTGACCATGAACTTGGAAGCGACACTTGATAGATCGACTTCTCGATCCGCAACGAGTCCCATTTCCATAGCTCGATCCACACCGATGCCATTGCTGAAATCGACCGCCTCTCCCTTTTTCCACAGTGGACGATTCGGATCAGGCTCTTGAACCCATCCCGGCACATTTCGTTCACGCCGACCATCCGCAGAGAAGAATTCATGCACGCTAGCCGACGGGTAGATCAATCCAACGATATCCCCTGGGTTGCGTTTCGTAAGATTTGCAAATTCCGCAATGGTCGGTTTATTCTGTTCGATATCGTCCCAGCGAATACTCGCCTCTCCGCCCGTTCCAAGCAAAGCATTGGGAGCCATGTATACAAGGTCGGCTGCAAGAGGAATCAGGGCAGCATCTGCGCGGGCATACCCTGACACATAAGCCACAACTTCAGCCCGATCGTTTGAGATTTTAGCCAAGTGATATGCAAGCCGCATCGACTCTTCGAAGGAACCACCGGGACTATCGATCTCTAACAAGATCAAGTCAGCTCCTTCGTTGGTAATCGCATCGTCGATAGCTCGAATCGTACGAGTCACCATGCGTCGATGAAGAATACCCCGAAGCTCAATGACGGCAGGATGCCGAGGTAACGCAAAACTTGCTTTCTCTTTCGGCGGGCTGCTGAGCTTTAAAGCCGCTTGCAAGAGCTCAGGCTGCGCAATCGCATGAGCGATCCACCGCCATTGACGCATCTCTTGTCCCGTGAACGTAGCAAGTTTGTTCGTCGGGACTAGTTGTCGCTCGCGCCATGCACCTTCCGGACGCCCTTTGGACTCCAAATCTGGAACGCTCGTGAACTCGATACCACCCCCTTCAAGATCCAACTGAACAAGGGGTGCAGCGGGGTCTAGCATTGAGCGGACTGCAGCAAGTGGAATCATCCCACGTTTTGCAGCAACATCGAGATAAGCTTGGACAACCGTCGGCTCGAGTTGCGGTTCATCGATTCCAGCTAGCCCTACTTCCACATCGGATAAGACGACGAGTTCTTCACAAGCCAAGGCGATCAGCACACCATGACCTCGCAGGTTCTGAGTTACGTAACCGACTGATTTGATTCGGCTCCCTTTCGGTCCACCTAGCCAACGCGCGAGCGAAAGAGCTTTTTCAAAGCCTGTTCCTTGGCCAACACTCGGAGCTTGTTCACCAGCGGCTTGTGCTGCAGGATTGGCAGCCACGAATTCCAAAACAACGATAGGTCGTTCGCCCCCACGAGCCTGCGCCGAGAAAGATTCGAGCGATGCGAGGATGCGAGATTCGGTTTCCGAAGTAAGTGGCAACGCAACGCGCAGTAGCGATGCGTGCCGCTCGACCTGATCTTGAGCTTGAACTACCCCGCAACTAAAGGCTGCACCCGCCACCAGCAAACAACCAGCGACTAAGACCAACGCCGCTAGTAAGCGATTGGAAAAGCTTGTGAAATGCTGAAGAAATCGGTAGGACTGGAGGTGCATAGTAGGGTTTACCGCAAAGTCGTATGAATCTGACGGCCTGGAACATTGTATTCACTGGCAGCAAAAAATTCGCAACAAGGCGGAAAACCTTGGGAATTAATCCCGGGGAACTTCATGCACTAGAAGCAAATTATGGGTTTGATCGAGCACTCCGGTCCCAGTAACGTAGACCACCCGATCTCCGACGCTGAGCATTCCGGTCGATTTCCCCCACTGCGTTACATCCGCAATCAACGTTTCAGGGCTAACCAATCGCTCAACCTTGTGAGGCATGATTCCCCAGAACAAGCACATGCGCCGAAGGGTATGATCGGAGTCGCTTACCCCCAAAGTCGGGATATAGTTTCGTTGCTTGGATTTCACCCAAGCGGTCCCGCCGCTATGCGTTGCGACCACAACCAACTTCGCATCGATCGATTCGGCGATGTTCGCTGCATGATAGGTTACCGCCGAGGTAATCGGATGAACCCTCCCAGTGGACTTGGGCTGAGGCGCAGCAGTTTGATCTTTGAGCATTTGCTCGGTGTGCAACATGATGCGATTCATCGTCTCGACAGCGATCACCGGATATTCCCCAATAGCCGTCTCACCTGAGAGCATACAAGCATCAGCTCCATCCAAAATCGCATTAGCCACGTCGCTGGCTTCTGCTCGCGTCGGACGACGATTGTGGTGCATGCTTTCAAGCATCTGTGTAGCGACAATCACCGGCTTCATCTTCTCGCGACAGACTTGAATGATCCGCTTTTGGGCCACAGGAGTCTCAGCCACATCGATCTCGACCCCCAAGTCGCCTCGAGCAACCATGATCCCATCGGCCGCTTCGACTATCTCCTCCAAACAGAGCAAAGCCTCCCGCTTCTCAATTTTTGCAATCACCATCGAATTTGAATCCATCGATGCCAGCAGGTTCTTCAGCGAGGCTACGTCCTGTGCAGACCTTGCGAACGACAAGCTGATAAAGTCGATATCGTTGCGTGCGGCCCACAACGCATTCTCGACATCTTCTGGACGCATCGAGGAGACGGATAACGATACTCCAGGCAAATTGATTCCTTGACGCGATCGGATCGTCCCTCGGACGTTGACCACGCAACGCAACGAATCTTTTGTCTTCTCGGTGACTTGCATGGAGATCGTGCCGTCTGCGAGCATGACTCGATCCCCTACCCCGACTTCGTCGATGAGCTTCGTGTAGTTACTCGTCAACTCATGCGCTTCATTGGCTTGATTGCCTCGTATGAAAGTTAACTCTTGCCCAACATCGACTTCGAGGGGATCTTGTACGAGTTGTCCAAGGCGAATTTTTGGACCAGCAAGATCCAGTAATACCGCCACGGGAAAACCTACTTGCTCGCGAACCGAGCGAATCTTGGACAATATCCTGGCAAAGTCTTCTTGCTTACCATGCGCAGCATTGATTCGAAATACATCCACTCCTTGAGTCACCAACTCGGCAAGGATCTTTTCGTCCTCGCAAGCGGGCCCTACAGTGGCAACAATCTTGGTGCGAGCTTCACGAAGCGTATTTCTGGACATGCGAAAACTGTTTCAATTAGCGTGGAATGAATCACCCGTTTGCAACAACGGAGTCGATTGTATCCGCCCTTCGCATTCGCTTCCATCGGGCAAATTCCATTGGCCCCGTTTCAATAGGCACCGAAGCTATCTCGACGATAAGCGACGAACTATCGCTCTGAGTTTCCACCTGAATGGTAGTCAACCTTTGCAAAAATCATCCGACCAGCTTGGGTTTGCAACGTGCTCGTAACGGCAACTTGAACCGTTTGATTGATTTTGTCCCGTCCACCTTCGATGACAACCATCGTTCCATCATCGAGGTAACCGACTCCTTGATCATGCCCCTCACCAGGTTTCACAATCCGGATCACGAACGCTTCGCTGGGCAAATACTGAGGACGCAACGACGCTGCGACTTGGTTCAAGTCGATCACTTCGACATTATGAAGCTTAGCAACCTTGTTGAGGTTAAAGTCCCCAGTCAAGAGTTTTCCGTCGAGATGCTTGGCAAGCAACACAAGCTTCATGTCGACCGGTTGTCCGGCAAACTCGGGCAACTCGGTGTCGTACATCATAAAATCAAGCTTCTCACTGGTACGAATCCGATTGAGGATGTCTAGCCCACGTCTTCCCCGTACCCGCTTGAGCTTATCCGAACTGTCGGCGATGGCTTGTAACTCCATCAGTACAAAGCGAGGCATCACCAACCGGTTATCGAGAATATTCGTCTCAGAGAGTTCGGCCAAACGTCCATCGATGACGCTGCTCGTATCGAGCACGAGCGGTTTGATTCCCTTAAAGTCCCTCGCGAACTCTACGTAGGGAATGATGAACCGAAAATCATCTCTGGTCTGCAGCAATAAACTCACGCAAGCGTAACAAAGTGTGATCAAGATCCCCAAGGAAATGTAGGAACCGTAGGTGTTGTTTCCGCCGGCATTAATGAATGGGGCCAGTGCCAACGTCAACAAATTCGTGAAAATCACACCGATCAACAATCCAAAATAAACCGCCGAGATCACTTCGATCCGCTTGCGAGGAACGAACAAGTCGATTGCGATTACGGCAAAAGCCGACATCAGCACCCCGGAAAAGATTACATAAGGGGCAATGACGTTTCGTTGATCGGGATCCGCTGGAATTTTAGCGATCGAGGATTGCGCTAGCGACGCACCGATACTCGCCGCCGCAACGACGAAAATAATCCGCAGAACGGTCAAAGCGACCGAGTCGGCAAATGGGGAAGCTTCCCGTTTTCCAGATGAATCGAGGCGCGTGGTATCCACGTATTGGCTAATCCGTAACTGCGTTGGAGCAAAGGTTAAAAATCGTGTCCGGCTTGCAACCTGCGTTATATTCTACTTGGAAAACAGACTTTGAGGGCAAGACACAAATCGTCTTTCCACTCGAGACCGGGAGAGTAGTTCCGGTTATAGCGAATAAAGCGACGATGGTTCGAAAATCGCTACCCCAACAAAACGCTTTTGAAACCGTGTAAGTAATCGCTTGCGAGTGGAAGTTGTCAACTGACTTCAAGCCATCGACAAACTGTTATGGCAATTTGAACCAGCACATCGCCGCAACATAATCATGCGGGGAAGCCGTGAAGTAGAAGCGAACTAAGCCCAGAGACTTTTATAGACAGGGGTTCGATAAAGTACCGATCGATTCGATTTCGACTTCGATTCGATCCCCGGGTTTGAGGAAGACTTGAGGATTACGGGCGACTCCGACCCCTGCCGGGGTGCCGGTAAAAAGAACGTCGCCAGGTTCAAGTGTGATGACTTGCGAGAGATAGCTAAGCAACATAGCTGGTTGAAAAATCAGCTCAGCGGTAGTCGAGTTCTGCATGATCACTCCATTGAGTCGCGATTCGATACGCAGATTGGACGGGTTGGCGATTTGAGAACGCAAGGCGATCGCCGGCCCGATAGGAGCAAAAGTATCAAAGGATTTACCTAAGTACCACTGCTTGCCGGGCTTCCCTTTTTGCCAGTCCCTAGCAGAAACGTCGTTGCCAGCGGTGTACCCAAAGATCGATTGGGAAGCTTCGATTTCGCTTGCATGCTTCAATCGCTTGCCGATGACCACAACCAATTCCGCTTCGAAGTCAACTTCGCTGCTGATGGGAGGCACAACGATAGGATCGGTCGGACCGATCATCGTGTTCGATGACTTAAAGAAAACAATCGGTTCGTCGGGAATCGGAGCGTTGGTCTCGATCGCATGGTCCCGGTAGTTCAATCCGATGCAAAGGATTTTCCCGGGAACATCTAAGGGGCAAAGGATTTCGAGCGGTTCGCTTGAAGGCGGGGTCGTTTGAGCTAACCGAAGCACATCCTGCTCAAGGGTATCCCATTGCTCGATGAGGGTTCGGGTCGACATTGGCAGAGTGGGGGCAGCAAGGGAAACATCAACGATCCCTTGTTCAGAGCGAAACCCCCAGCCCAGAGTACCATTTGGTCTACGAAATCGCACAAGCATTTTCAGGTCTACCGAATCGACAGTCGTAAGTTGCGGGCGTTAGCAGTTAGCGTCAGTGCAGGCGCGGATTACTTAGGCGCAAGCATTGCAATCATCTTCTTGCCTTGTTGCGAAGGTGGTTGCTCGAGTTTCGAGTATTCCGCAAGATCGGCGAGGATGTGAGCCATGACACGCTGACCTTCTTCGACGTGCGCCATTTCCCGTCCTTTGAACATGACGGTAACTTGGACCTTGTCTTTGTGCTTCAAAAACCCGATTGCCTGACGCACCTTGGTGTCGACGTCATGGTCACCTGTCTTTGGGCGCAAGCGGATTTCTTTGGTCTTTGTCTGGTGAGTCTTTTGGCCTGACTTCTTGTTCTTCTCGTATTTGTATTTGCCGAAATCCATGATGCGGCAAACGGGGGGACGTTCATTCGGGGCGACTTCTACCAAATCAAGCCCTGCGTCCCTTGCTCTCGTCATGGCTTCATCAAGAGTGATTACGCCATATTGCGTTCCATCGGGGCCAATCACGCGAAGTGGGGAGATGCGGATTTGGCTATTGACCCGGGTTTGAATGCGATCGATCATTCGACTCCTTGCGTTCGTACAACAACAGACTGTAAATGGTGCGTCACCGAAGGACATCGGCGAAAGACACATACTCCGTCGACTTTTGCGACGATGAATCCTAAAGTATCGACAATGCGGGGGGTGCCGGTCAACTCAGAAGCGTAAAAAATTCCGAGTTTTCCTTGGAAGCCCCCCCAGGTTTTGGCACTTGCAGGAACGCCGAAGACCGGTACGATATTCGCCCATGAGAGATCTATTAAAAGATCTATGCCCTCGTAGCTCAGTCGGTAGAGCAGCTGACTCTTAATCAGCGGGTCCAAGGTTCGAGTCCTTGCGGGGGTACTAAGAAGGTCACTAACCCTGGTTTTCCAGGGTTTTTTTACGCCTGCATCTTCCGTTTACGCCCCTCGGCCACGCTCAAAACGAAATCGAGCCGTACCACGCGCCGTGAATCTGAGGCGTTTCGAGAATCGAAGCAAATGGCGTTGTTGACTCTGGGAGCGTCTCCCGACAGGTCCCATAAGTCATATAGGACCCATGCGACTCATTGGTCCCATGCGACTCATTGGTCCCATGCGACTCATTGGTCCCATGGGTCTTATAGGTCCTATTCGAACTATGAAAACAGCAAAGACAGTTCCCAACAGCGTATTACCCGCGGTGGCGATCCTGCAACCACTGCCCTAACTTCTCTCGAAAGATCTTCGAATTGTGCCGTATGTCGGTCGGTAACTTCTTCGGGTACACAATGAACTCATCGATCAACACTCCAGGATGCGAGTCTTGAACTAACTTCTGCCAAGCCTCGCTGTGACTCCGAAGCGATTGCTGCACGCTCTTCCTCTCCTGCGGCCACGGCTCGACGATCACCACAGGCTTTTGACTCCCCCCCTGCCCCCTCCCTACCAACGCACTGCGATAAACGGACTTGTGCGTATTAACCACCGCTTCAATCGGCTCGGTAAACAATACTCTGCTCTCGCCAACCACCCGATGCGACTTGCGCCCGCAGTACCAAAACCGATCTTGCGCATCGAGATAGCCGACATCTCCCATCCGATGCCAAACCACCTGCTCTTCGCTACCCGCGCTCGATACCCCAGCTCCCCTACCGGCATCCACTGGCGATACGACTTTGTGAAGCGCATTCTGATCCGTTCGGGTCACATAAGCCTTCGTGACACTCGGACTCGAAACCATCAATTCACCCACCTGCCCAGGTGCAACCTCCCGAACCTCATCCATCGATCGGATTGGCCCATCCGTAATCTCGATCACTTTCCATTCCACCGCATTGAACCGCTTGCCAACACAAGTCCCCTTCCCTGCTCGTGTCATCGCCGCTGTCTCGCCAAGAACCTCTCTCGATTCGATCGATGCTATCGGTAAAGCTTCCGTCGCTCCATATGGAGTGAACATCTTGCCATCGAGATCGATTGCCGCGCGGATCTGTTCGAGCACTCTTGGAGGAACCGGCGCACCAGCAGATAACACGCGCCGTAGTGATCCCATCCGACGTCCACTGGTCTGACAAAATAAACCAACCTTCGTCCATAACGCGGGTGATCCAAACGATTGATCGATCTGCCATTGCTCGATCGCATCGAGCAACCTCGGCGGATCTACATCCGCTGGACGCGTCGGATCCATGTCGGGCAACACAGTCCCTACCCCCATCACTGCGTTGAACAAACCAAATAGCGGAAAGCCACTCAAGTCGAGCCCCCCTGGCCCGATCCCATAATGACTCGCAATCATATCGATCTGGGATATGAACGTTTGGTGGGTATAGAGCACTCCCTTCGGAGGCCCCGTACTCCCGGTTGTGAAGATGATTGCAGCATCGTCGGACAACTGCGACTGCGGAGGAACAAACCGATGACTCGGTGTCGCTTCAAGTTGCTCAAGCGACGGTGATGGCAACACACCAAACCTTGAACCAACCGTGACGTTGTATCGGGCTTTCGGAAACAGACTCCTTTTGAGTTTGACGATCGCTTGCGCAAGCGGAATCGCAACAAAGCCATCGGGCTCGGTTGCCGCTAAACAATCGAGCAAGTTCTTCCGCCCCATCCCAGGATCGACAAGCACCAACGTCGCTCCACACTTCAATAACGCAAAGACCAATGCAATGAAGTCTTCCCCAAATCGCACCAGCAATGCGATCCGCTTCCCGGGCCCAATCCCCATCGCTTGCAATCCCGCCGCGATGCTTGTGGAACGCTCATCGAGATCCCTTAAGGTGATCGTCTCATACCTTCGAGAAGTCCTCTGACGATGCGATCCGACAGGCGTGGCAATTCCAAGATGATTCGGCAGATTCTGCGATTGAAGCGTCAGCCTTGCTCCGACATTGCTCACCAAATGTGAATGATTGTTGAAAGAACTCGTGTCGGTCATGTTAAACGCCTATCGGCAAAGTCTTCGGAACTCATCGAACATCGATCACCACACGAATCGGCTCCGAACCGAGTTCGATCCCTCCCCCAACTTTCACAGCAGCTTCTTCATAACTCGGCGGTCCAAATCCTCTTTTAGGGTTATTCGAGAAACCATACGGTTCGGTCGGCATACCCAACGCATTCTTGTCGAGCTTCTCATTCGCATTACGATCATGATGGGCACCGATCGCGAAACTCAACTCGCTCGCCATGCTGCTTGTTTGCTCGCCAGTACTTTTCGTATCCAGTAGACTCTTATCCAAAGGACTCGAATCACGGCCATCTGCTTCGCGAAGAATCTCGTCGAGATCAATACTCCACTGTACTCGAAGCGTTTGATCGGCATCGACAACAATCGGAACCGCCAGCCTGCCTACCGCTTGATCGGGTTGGTTGAATCCCTTCTTCCCGACATAAATCGCCATACGGCACTGCCCTTCGTCGGTCTTGAATCCTCGGACTTCGACAACTATCCGCCGGCTCTCGGCAGAAATCGGGACGACTTGAGCTTGCGAACCAGCAGTCTCAGAACCTTCCTCGGATGACGTATGCAACTCGGGAGCAGGTTTGGTCGCTTCACACCCGAAAGGGAGCAATCCTGCCAGAACCAGCATTTTTGCCATCGTTTCGAGGCCAAAGAACTTGCTTCTCAATGCTCTAGCCCCTGTGACTGGTTGAAGTAACCCGAAAAATCGGTCCGTAGGGGTACTCCATGAACTTCTTGAAACTTCGGTCAAGATGGCGAACCATGGAAAACGGGCTGGAACGAGTCTTGGGGTAAAATGAGGTTGTTTGAGTACACTCCAGGTAGTCAAACTGCTAAGATGTTACCCTCTCCAAGGAAGACTTCGTAGGGTAGTCCACAACAAACTTCCCTGGAGGTTCCACTTGCCTTATTCACTTGTCTTGCGGGGTGTACCATGTCGAATCCTGGATCTAATACTGGGTCGAATCCTGGGCCAAATCCGGGTGATGATCTGAATCGATTCGATATCGGATTGCCCGATGGCGATTCATCGTCCCAGGACAACGCTAACTCCCTAGGCAACTCTGGCTCCCTAGGCAACTCTGGCCCCAAGGATGCTTCTGAGCCAAAAGGGAATCCCGACAAGAAAGTTGCGGGCGGACCGGCAAAAGGTCCAAGTACAAAAGCAGCAACTGGTAAAAACGCCACTACGAATAACTCCACCGGCAAAAACACCACTGGCGACGCAGTCGTTGAGCCGATCAAGGAACCATCGAAATTAACGAGTACACCGAACAAGGCTGCTACTCTTGCTACCTCAAAGCCCACTGCCGGGGCAACAGAGAACAAAGGTACTAAAGTCCTCGACACGGAATCTTCCGAGTCTTCCGACGACGAGTTTGAAACTCCTGAGGTTCGCAAACGAAGCGGATTTTGGAACGCCGCTCCGAGCTGGGCGATCAGCACCGTCGTACACGTGGCAGCAATCCTTGCTCTAGCCGCTTGGAACATCGAACCGATCACCAAAGAAATCAGCTTGCTGCTCAACGTTGGTGAACCGGTTGGAAGCGAATCCGATGCGTTAGAAGAGTTCTCGATGGATGATTCGACTGCCGAAATGCAGACAGAGTCGGAAGACGTGCCTTCGGATGTTCCATCCGTTGAGCCGACCGCTGTGGATGCTAAAGTCGAAATGGACATGAGCAGTCTGGTGGCAGAAGCCCCTGCGGTATCGATGTCGAGCTTGAGCGAATCCTTCGCACCCGCTTCTAGCCTCGCAGCTCAAAGCAGTGCGGCGATGCGAGCGTCCCTCAACAGTCGATCCAAAGAAACAAAACGCGAGCTACTTAAAAAGTTCGGCGGAACGACCGAAACTGAACGCGCCGTCTCGATGGCTCTGAAGTGGTTAGCCGAACATCAAAATCCTCAAACCGGAGCTTGGACATTTACCCACGCACTCGTGTGCGGCGGTAAATGCGATCGACCAGGTGAGCGGGGCCCAAGCATGAATGCGGCGACCGGCATGGCACTGATGTGCTTCCTCGGTGCCGGCCAGACGCACATGGAAGGTGAATACAAAGAGACGGTTTTCAAAGGACTTAGCTTTTTGATTCAAAGCATGAAGGTTCAAGGTGGTTTTGGAGCTTGGTGGGTCGGCGATGGACACGGTAAAGGGCTCGATGACATGTACGCCCACGGCATCGCTTCGATCGCGATGTGCGAAGCTTATGGAATGACCCGCGACCCACGGTTGCTTGAAGCTGCACAGCTAAGTATCAATTACATGACACTTGCTCAAAACCCACAAACCGGTGGCTGGCACTATTCGCCGTTCCCCGAAGGCAAGATGCCAGGCGATACCTCGGTAGTCGGTTGGCAGATGATGGCCATCAAAAGTGCCGCGATGTCGGGTTTAAATTACGACATCGATACAGTTCGCAAAGCCAATTTCTTCCTTGATACCATGATGGTTCCTGGCGGATTTGGATATCACTACTCCCTCGATTCCAAGAAAATGAATCCTACGGACTACCGCCCAGCAATGACCGCTTGCGGCGTACTGTGCCGTATGTATTCGGGATGGAACAAAGAAGAGCCATCCATCAAAGCAGCGGTAGCCAAGTTCGTCGAGTCGGGCCCCCGAGCCGGAGATAGCTACTTCAATTACTATGCCACTCAAGTCCTCAAACAGTACGGCGGAACGGAGTGGGAATCGTGGAATGAAAAAATGAAGGGTCTGCTGATTGGCTCACAAGTCCAGACTGGGCACGGAGCAGGTAGCTGGTACTTTGACGAAGGAATCAGCTCCCAAGCTGGGGGGCGTTTGTACTGCACATGTATGGCAACCATGATGCTCGAAGTCTATTATCGCTACATGCCACTCTATGCCGAGCAAGCCGAAGAAGATGCATTTCAGCTGTAGGTCGCTTGCATGAAAGATCCAGCATCGGACCGACTGGGGGCTTCTCCTGGACTTTGGTGGCACCTTGATAACACAGGTGATACCACAGCCGAATATGCCGTTGAATCGACAAAAGAATTGAACCCAAACGGCCTAGCTGGGCCGACTCCTGACACAACCCGGATCGTTTGCGATCTGTGTCCTCGCAAATGCAGGATGAAGGAAGGGGATCGAGGGTTTTGCTTTGTACGAAAGATTGAAAATGGAGCGATGGTGCTCGACACGTATGGTCGAAGCACCGGGTTCTGTATCGACCCGATCGAAAAGAAACCGTTGAATCACTTTTACCCTGGCACAAGTGTTTTGTCGTTTGGTACGGCGGGTTGCAATTTAGGATGTCAGTTCTGCCAGAACTGGGACATCAGTAAATCGCGCGAGGTGAGCAAGCTATCTCAGGAAGCCACTCCCGACTCGATCGCTGCCGCTGCTTTGCACTATCAGTGCCGCAGCGTGGCTTTTACTTACAACGATCCGGTCGTGTGGGCAGAGTATGCGATCGATACAGCCATGGCTTGCCGTGAACGATCGATTGCTACGGTGGCTGTGACCGCAGGTTACATTGAGCCACAAGCTAGGGGTGAGTTTTTCCGATGGATGGATGCCGCCAACGTCGACTTGAAAGCGTTCTCCGAGGAGTTCTATCGCAAGATCACTTATTCGCGATTAAAGCCTGTGCTCGATACTTTAAGATATCTCAAGCATGAGACAGATGTTTGGTTCGAGCTAACGAACCTCGTAATTCCTGGTGCAAATGATTCACAGGATGAGATCAATCGGATGTGCGATTGGATCATCAAAACCCTTGGTCCTGATGTACCAATCCACTTTTCAGCGTTCCACCCAGATTTTCGGATGATGGATCGGCCAGCGACCCCTCATCAGACTTTGCTGGATGCGTATTTGATTGCGAAATCTCATGGGATAAATCACGTCTACGTGGGGAACGTCCACGATCCGAAGCACGCTTCGACGTATTGCCCGGGTTGCGGAGAAATGCTGATTGAACGAGACTGGTACGAAATCCGAAAAGTCGAACTCGTCGGCGACCGCTGTAAAGCTTGCCAAGGTAAGCTGGCGGGCCGATTTCAAAGCAGTGTGGGAACTTGGGGTCGTAAAAGGCTTCCAATCGACATGCGGCCATTTCAATCGGTCACTCCATTGACGATTAACCCATCCTTAAAAACTAAATCACCTTTAAAAACGGTATCCTCTTCAGAAACAGCATACCATTCAGGAATAACGGCTAACGCGATGCAAAACCCTAACATTGAGAAACTCCCTGTATTGAATTTTCAAGCGTTGAGCGAAGAGCAACGGAAAACCATCCAAGACATTGCCGCCAAGATCGTCGCCGCGAAGGTCCTAAAGCTACGCGTGAATGCCGATATTTTTGATGCTTTAGGTGACTTAGCTGGGCAGTATGTCACCGGCTGTTTTACAACACTCAAACGAGGGAAGACACTGCGAGGTTGTTGTGGATTTCTCGGTCGTCCCACAACTCTGCGCGATGCATTGACCGAATCCGCCGAACGGACAGCCAAGGAAGATCCTCGCATGCCGGCTATCGCCAGCGTGGAACTTCCTTTCCTCTCATGTCATGTAACTTTGCTCTCGGCACCCGTCCCATGTTCGGTTCCCTCACAGCAGAGAGACAAAGCGATCGAGATCGGGAAACATGGGTTGCGGATTTCATCGAAGGCAAGCAGCGTTTATGGTCAGCGAGCTGGTTTGCTCCTGCCGAGTGTTCCAGTCGAACAAAACTGGGATGTTGCACAATACTTGGCAGGTATATGCCGCAAAGCTTCCTTGCCAAACGACGCTTGGAAAGACCCATCGGTCGAATTGGACTTATTCGAAGGCCTTGAAATCGGCGGGAGTTTCCGTGAACTTGGATTGCCCGATTCCTTACCCGAAGCGTATGTTCCAGGAGACTTTACAAGTTTGATGAAGCTCAAGGGAGCGGTCGTCCAGAACATGATCGCGTTTTCGCATGGTGCGACGCCGAACTATTACGTGCTAGACGCCATGGATGGTACCGTTCATGGAATCGTCCTCTCGGCAGTGGATCTCGATACTCAGACTCCAATGGCTCATTGGATACAGACCTCACTCCGCCCCGGAGTCCCCTTGCAGTCGACCGTATTCGACCTCAGCCGCGTTGCAGAAGAAACATTGCGACGTACACGTTTTGACAAATCGGTCGATATCGATATCGCCGTAAGCGTGCTCTACAGTCCAGCTCATCACGGTTCGTTACATACCAACGACTGGGATGGCGGAAAGTTGCACGACAAATTGACCGACTGCGACTTAGACGGGATTGATCCAAGTCAACGCGGGATCCTAGCGATTTGCGGGGAGCGGGTCGCTGTGGCGTTCGACAAATCCAAGACCCCGCATGCATTGGCCCAAGAAGCAGCAGCGATGGTCAAATCTCGCACGATGCCAGTAACGATTCTTTCGCTCGGATGTATGTCGACAGCAAGCTCGTTACTTGCATCGAACATCCCCGGTGTCGATCCGAGCGATCGTTCGAGAAAGGCAGTGCTAGGGGGTAGTTTTTATCCAGCAAACTATGATGAATTGCAAAGCGTGCTAAGTCAGTTTGATTCCAACTCGAAATCGGAACCAGCAACCGATGTACGCGCAATCATGGTTCCGCATGCGGGGCTGAAGTACAGCGGACAATTAGCAACCGAAGGTTGGAAAAGCTGTGAGATCCCTCCCACCGTAATCATTATTGGCCCGAAACATACCGGACTTGGAGCCGATTGGTCTGTCTCGTCAGCTAAACATTGGGAACTCCCCGGAACCAAGGGATTCGACATAGACCAAGAACTAAGTCGCAAAATCGCCTCCCGCGTCACCGGGATGGAACTCGACGCAGCCGCACACTTGCGCGAGCATGGAGCCGAAGTTCAACTTCCAATTCTCGATCGGATCGTAAGTGCGAAAGCCAGTCGGCCTCAATTGGTGTGCATCGCCATGGGGGGAGCCAATTGGTCCGACATCGAGGTAGCTGCAAAGCAACTCTCCGATGTATTGCGAGAGACGGAAGGAAATGTTTTATTGGTTGTTTCAAGCGACATGAATCATTTCGCTAACGACGAAGAGAACCGACGAAAAGATCGCTTGGCCCTCGATGCTTTAAAGTCAGGGGACGCGAAGCTGCTGTTCGATACTTGCCGTGAAAACGAAATCAGCATGTGCGGCGTCGTTCCAGCCGCACTTGTCATGCAAACCCTAAAGGAACTCGGTGTTGCTACAACCATCGAGGAACTTGGGTATGACACGAGCGTAAGCGTTACCGGTGACTCTTCGAGAGTTGTCGGCTACGCTGCTGCGAGATGGCGTGAAATCAACCGGTAATACAGCAAGCAGTTAACCTATCCAGCTTTGGAATAGCGATTCCCAAACACTCACGTCGTCAGGGTTGTCAAAAAGCACCCGTGCCGACTCGCTGATCTGTTTGCGGCAAGCTTGATTCTTGCTCGGGTCGCACCCAAGTTCGACCGCGATCCGAACGTAATCGGAAACAGATGACGCATGCAATGAAGTGATCCCCATGCGTTGCAGCATCGCGTAGGTCAAGCGACCTCTCAAGAATCGTCCTGGCAGGGTAACTACCGGCGTGCCTACCGAGAACGCTTCGTAGCTCGAATTGCCTCCGCAGAACGGGAATGGATCAAGCAATACGTCTGCACAGGCAAGAAGCTGGAGAAAGTCTGGATTCGGCATCGTTGGCAGGAGTTTCACACGCCTCAATCCCTCAGGTAACGTCCGTTCCCAACGGTGCTTGAGAGCTTGAGTCCAAGCCGCAACGCGTCCTTCGATCAGGATGAGTTCTGCAAGCGGATCTGCTTCGAGAATCCCCGCAAGAGCCTGGTCAAAGTCGGGATGGAATTTAAACGCTGTTTGAGGGCATACGTAAGCGTGCTGGTTGGGGCTTAGGCCAAAGAACTCTTTGGTCCGTTTTGGACCCGAAAGAACTGGGCGATGATAGTAGACGCCCATGTTGGGTAGTTCTACAAGCTGTTCTGTATAGTGGCTGATGGCATCTTCCGGTTCAGCTAGCTTGCTCGAAATGAAATAATCGATCATCGGGCTACCGCTCGTTACTGGGTGCCCCCAAGTCGCGGCTTGAATCGGCGCCATTCTGGAATAGCAAAGGCTCTGTGTCATCGCATCCATGCCGATATCGGTAAAGATCAAGGCGTCGAGTTTCAGATCTGCGATTTGCCTTCGCGCCGCATCGACATTTCGAGGCACTACGACATACTGATCCGCCGCAGAGCTGAAAGCTTGAGCCATCGGATCGGATGCTCGCATCAATGAGACAACCGATACGTCGATGTTTTTTCCAGCCAAGTGCTGGATACGACCGAGATTAAGTCGTCCAATGGTATGGTCTTTGAAATAGGTGGATAGAAAACCGATCTTTGGTTTCTTGCCAGCGGGTTTGATTTTCTCTTTACGCTCCGTGCATTGCACACCTCGATAGACTTTACCGAGGTTCTTCATAATGTCACGATCGTTTTCTCCTTGATATACGAGATAAAACGCCGTGTCGGCCAGAGCATGCGTTGTGTCGATCTCAATGCGATCCTTTACAAGAGCATCGACACAAGTCGCATACCGATTTCTCCAGTAAGTAACCTGCTCTTTATTCTCGTAGACGATCGGCAGAACTTTCGCTCCCAGAACTATGTTCATGGCTTGCGGATTCGCACTTTGCGCCATCCCGAAATGATTCAAAGCTCGCAAGGGTTGATTCATGACTTGGCACAACACACCGAGATTTTGATGTGCGGGTGCAAAATCAGGACTTTCCTCGGTGGCTTTCTGGTAAAGATTCAATGCAGATGCTTGATCACCCATGTCTTGATAGAGATTACCAAGTCGATTTAAGAGATCTGCAGAACGGGGTGCCATCTCGAGAGCTGCTCGAAGCGCATCGTGAGCTTCCTTTAAATTGCCCTGCGCATGAGCTCGTTCACCGATCTGGATTTTCTCGGTCAATGCGACGAGCGAGTCATCGGAGAGACTCTGCGGTTGAGCAGTGGTTTGCCCTGAGTTTTTGGGCCCCAGTGCAGTTGTGGCTGGACTGGTATGTTCAATGGATCCCACAGGCGCTTTGAGGGAACGCCGAGGTTGCATGGTTTGCATATTCAACGGAGGAACGATCCAGACTTCTTCGTCTTCGCCTTTCGCGGGCGCTGGTCCAACAATCTTTGGGTTTCGGATATTCGGCAATACATCGACAGCGAAGAGCTCTTCGACGCCTGTCTTAAAACGCAAAGTTGCTATCGTTCGTCCCGTGGTCAGTTCTACGATCCCCAAACCGCAGTTCAGGGACTCTGGGTTCTCTCCAATAGGTAGGCCACCGAAAATATTGGTTTCACGGATACGAGAAAGCCCAACAAAGGCATAGTTTCCGTAAAAAGCTAAACCGCGCGTGTAACCTGGAAGACCTGCAACGGCTTGAACATACCCAGACTTCGTATCGACAATCGAAAGCTCACCGCGTCCTGAATTCAGAACCCAAAGTTTACCTTGATGAATACGCGGGGAATGGGGCATGCACAGCCCCTGACATACCACTTCCCCACTGGGCACATCGAGAATTGCTCCTCCATCCCGTTTTCTTTCTCTCCAGCCAGCAGGTTGATCGGTTTGCCCTAACACGGTGACAAATCGTGGCACACCATTTTCCATCGCAAGCCCGTTGAGGTGGCAACGGTCTTGATCGATGAGCTGAGAGATAAAGGGAGGACGCCATCGCGGGAAGAAATTGTAAGATTCATCCAGAGTACATAAACACGAGAACAGGGTGTTTACGACCCACAAGCCTTCGTTCCCAAATGCCAAATCATGTCCGTGGATACTACCGGTAACAAAACTATTCCTAGCTAGGAAACAACCATCGTAATATTTTTGTGGAGGAACATTGGGTGCAACATCATGCGCTGCATTTAGGAAGTGAATCTGTCGACGCGATCCGATAGCGATTTGATCGCGTGCAACTGCGACTCCCATCACTTGATCAAACGTATGAAACGAGAACGCTGGAGTATTATTTGAACTTCCAACGACAACAAGCTTTCCCGCTTGATACGTTGATATCAAAACGGAAAGGTTGAGTTGCTGCAGAACACCGGGAAGATTTGTTGAATGCTCATACTCAACGGCGACTTGGTCTTTAGTTTTCGAGTCTTGTGGTGAGTTATCGTTCGGTGTTACTGCGTTGTTTTCAGGAAATGCCATGAGTTAACTTGAGGGATTGCTTCTTTCGAAGTCACTAAGCGATACCAGAACAGGTGGTCGGAGGGGCACGCCATAATTGTACTCCCAAAAACGCTGGTTTCACAACCGAAACCGATATCTTCACCTCCCTACAGTTATTCAATCGGCACCACAACAGGTTCGCTGAGGAGCACAAGGCTAAGCGTTACCATTTCGGGATGCAACCGGAACTGGCGGCACAACACCTTACGATAGGCTTGTAACTGGAATTTGTGGTGCAGAGTCCTCTCTTGTATCCATTGCTCTATAGGGACATTCTGCGGTCTCAGGTCGGTCTTGAAATCGATAATCTCCGCTCGCACCACACGGCCGCCCGATGATTTCCCTCCGGAAGACCCGTCAAATCCTAAGACGCACCGATCGATAATCCCTCGGATGAGCTGCCCGTCCATCCACTGGAGGAGTCGTCGTTCGTTGGTGACTTCCAACCTCAAAGGTGCGGGCTGATGCCAGGACGCGTAGCGATCTCGACTTAGCATTTGCCGAATGGTTGGGCTATTGCAGTAGGCAAGGAATCGATCGGCGATTTGCTCGAGACGAAGTTGTGTCATCTCGTCGCGTGTCAGCGCTGTAGCAGCAAGTCGAAGGAGTTCGGACCTATCAGGCTGCACATCTTCGATCCATGGACAAACCTCTTCAAACCATCGGTGAACCACTTTACCTATAATAATGCCACTGACATCTTCTTCTTTCCATACCTGATATAGGGACTCAAGGGTTGGACTCTCTGAAGACTCTTGGGCATCGGGTCGGCTTGGAGCCATCCACTTTGTTCCCTTTTTACTATCGGACGGTCGCACCAAATCGATCGAAAGATTTTGACTCGTCTCGGATGACCTAGCCTGATCAACCTTCTCAGGTTCTTTCTGATCAGTCGGAAGTTTTTCGACCCAATCCACTTCTCCAAATCGATAAAGCAGAGCGCCGGGTTGGATCCGAGATTGTTCGTCACCAAAGACAGATTGCAGTGCTGATCCCCATTGCTTGACAGGGTTCTTACTCGGCATAGCGTACAGGTAAAGTGCATTTCTAGCTCGCGTCAAAGCCACGTAGAACAAGCACAACGCTTCTCCTAGTTGCGCGGCCATCGCTTCTTGGCATGCGATTTTCCATTCAATGGGCAAATACATTCGAAGCTCCTTGCTGACACTTCGCATGATTGCAATCGGTGGACCGGTTCGAGTGGCGCGCATTGCGATAAGCTTCGCTGACTGCTTGATGATTTGTTGATCAAGTGCGGGGATGAAAACCGCATCGAACTCCAAACCTTTCGATTGGTGGATCGTCATCACACGAACTTTACTCTCCCCTGGAAGAGCAACGCGGGTTGATTCGATCCGATCGAGAAATTCATTGATCTGAGACTGCTCAGCAGCGTCAAACCGGTATGCTTGGTCGACAAGCTGCAACATACGTTCTTGATCTCGCTCGGTGCATTCAGGAGCGAGATGATTGACCAGTGAGCTGACAGTAGCTCCAAATCCGATCGCGTCAAGTTTAGCGCGAAGCGTACAAGAAATCTGCACCGGATCTTTGGCAACCTCCTCGTCCCAATATGACTTCAATGGAGAATTCATCACATGGAAATAAGCAAGGGAATCACCAGGATGTTCGGCAAGTTGCAAGGCACTGTAGACGACAAGCACCGGCGCGGTATCGACAAGTGGATTCCCCCCTTCCTGACTGGCCTCCACACCACGATCCTTCAACAGTGAAATCAGTTTAGCGACATCGGTATTCGTACGAGTAAGGACACCGATAGTAATCGAATCAGATCGCCGATGAAGATCGGCGATTGCATCTGCGATGTCATCATCGATCGAGTAGAACGATTCCTCACCGTCGACTTCTGAGTCCCGCTCTCGAGCATTCCAGATTTCAACCACACCAGGTAACTCATGCCGTTGAGTCGAGTGATCGATAAAGTATCGATTTACCCATTGATCGATAGCTGGGTGCGAAAAACCTTCGGGGGCTTTGGATTCGTCATCGCTGAGATAATTGGGGTGACGAGCCAATCCCCGGAACACCTCATTGACGAACTTCATGATCACCGGTGAACTGCGAAAACTCTCGGAGAGTTTTTCGTTATGAATATTCTGAATTTGCTCACCGACAGATTCAAAGATTTCTGAAACCCCTCCGCGCCAAGCGTAAATCGCTTGTTTGGTATCACCCACGCAGAAAAACGAAGTCCGTTTCTTGTTGCGGTTCTGATTCGCTACGATGGCTTCTGCAAAGGGTTTCAGAATCTGCCACTGAGCTGGCGAGGTGTCTTGGAATTCATCGAGCAACAGATGATCGATCGGACTATCCATGCGGTGCGCAATGCTCTCCATCTCAGGGAGTGGATCTTTCGATTGGCTTTCTTCATGCTTTTCAACAATCGATTTCATCCATGCCGCAAGCCGTTCAGAGATATCGGAGAAGGTCACCACGCGTCGTTGTTGCTTCAGGCGGTTCAAGCATTTGTCATAAATAGCGAGGATCTCATAAGCTGCAATATTTTGCTTGCTCCTTATTGCTCCCAATACACTCAATGCATGCTGAATCAGCACCCGCATAGCGTGAACGTAGTCGTCTTGTAACTCGGAGCGACTGTATGTAGGTACCGGTTCCTGACAAGCTGACACGATGGTCTTCGCCAGAAAGCCTTCCCAATCCTGCGCCAAGTACATCGTTCTCGCGACTTCCTTAGCGTTAGTCTGGCTCTTGTTCTTTAACTCCATGCTTGCAAGAGCCGCTAGTGCCTTCTCAAGCCTCGCTTGTTCCGGGGCCGCTGGCGTCGGTAAATTTGTCCAAGCCTCCTTTGGGGCCTGACGGAAGAGCTCGTAGGCGTCATTGATCACATTTTCAATTTCCACTCGCACGCCGCGCACCGCTTGCCCTTTGGATAATTGAGCGATCAATTCCCGCAAGTGTCGATGTTCGATCGTATCGAATAATTGAGTGATCGCTTCGCGCTTAAGTAGCTCCTCTTGGGGAGTATCGAGAAGGGTCCAACCGGGCGGCATTCGGAGCTCGAGCGCAAACGATTTCGCAAGCTGCGAATAGAAACTATCGAGTGTACTTACTCGGAACCGGTGTAGATGAGAGCACAGCCGCGCAAGTTGATATCGGACATGTTCTTTTTCGATTTGCAACGGTGAAATGATTCCACGAAGTCGCTGCAAACCGGCCTCGCTTTGGCTCCCCTCCGATAGCCAACCAAGAATTCGATGAAGAATCTCTCCAGCTGCTTTTCGGGTAAAGGTCGTCGCAAGAATGGAATCGAGTGGCTGGTTTGTAAACAACAACCTCGCGGCACGCGACGCGAGCTGATACGTCTTCCCAGTCCCAGCCGAAGCCAAAATCATGCTCGGTTGAAACCACTCTTCGCTCGGTTCGCCCTCAGCGAACACTGGCTCGACGCTGATTCGACGAGGAATAATCGCAGATGTACCTTTAGCCTGTCTCTTCGCAGACCTCGATTCGGATTGCTCGGTAGCTGCAGCCTGACCAGTCGGTTCAACTTGTGTCGAGGTGGATTGCTCCCCCTGAGTCTTCTCTAGCTTACTCTCTAACTCCCAACTCCAGGGACGAACCACTGTGCGTTGGGTGATGAAGCGATAGTCATCCCACTCCATATTGATTGAATTCTCAGGTGGCCAGAATTCACCTCTTAGGACTTTGCCTGCTATCTCCTTCGCAGAAGCTATCGCTTCAAAATGTTCTTGGGAACTAAAGTCTGCGAATACGAATTCGGTTTCGCTGATATTCTTAGGAAGCAAGATGTATCCGAACAATACGTTGCTCAAGTCGTGAATATCAAGTTTTGAAATTAGCGTTCCGTATAGGGGCAACTGCCAATCCTTCCACGTCCCATCTGCCTTGAGATGGTTTTTTCGCGGGATTTCCGTCGTATCACCGGTCTTGTAGTCCAACACGGCGTACTGCTTGGTCTCGATGTTGTAATCGATACGGTCAATACGCCCGTGGATCTCCATTCTTCCATCTTCAAGCTCCCAAATAATCCCCTCACCGCGCTTGACGGTATGCTCGATGTGACGAATGCGCCAACCTTGCTGCGCCCACTTGGCTTGATGCTCGGAGAACACAGCGAGTCGCTGCTTGGCTTGTTCAACCTGGATCGTTAATGCAGGAGGTAGTGCAACACCAAACTTGCGTTCGACGAGAACTTCGAGTTCGCTTTCAAGCCAATCGCTGATCGCCTTCGGATCGGTGCTCTCTGCGACGGGCGAATCTTTGAGCTCTTCTAACAGTACGTGAACCATATCACCGAAACCTCCACCGTCGAGTTCCAGTGGAGCGTGTTTCACGTGCTTGGCTCTACACACCCTTTGCAAATAGTATCGGTAGGGGCAGTCATTGTATTTTTTGAAATCGGTGACAGCCATATCACCGACTTTTCTTTGGGGATCAGGTAAAGGAATAGGAATGTAAGACTGCCCCTGTCGCGCACTCCAACCATGAACCACTGGCCCATTATTTCCCGATTCGGAAATCAAATGGCCCACCCGGAGGGGAAGATCCTCGGTCGGAACAGCCATCATCAAACGACTTGGAGTCAGCGGATCCCCCACGGCACTCAACCGATTCATAATGAATTCAACTTGCTCGCGCGTATGCAAGCAGGTCATCATCACATAAGCATCACGGGCATAGCGGCGTGCGTTGTCTAGCAGTCCAAGTTCGCTTCGAAGGCGATTCGGAAGAAATGCGTCGGAGTTCACACTTTCGGGGATCACACCGTCGTGCATCCCGGTAAGCATCAAAATAGGTGCATCATCAAGGGCTATATCAAGCCACCCTAACATTTCAATGCAATGCTCTGTGGGAACGGGGGGAATCTGCACTCCCCTTAATTGCTGCTGAACCCAAGCGAATGCTTCATTGAGTTCGATTTCCACGTCGAGATTCGGAGGAACCGTACTAAGTCGATCCAATACGCCGTTGATCTCGCGACACCCCCGCAGGATGAGATTACCTTCCGTCTCGTTGCGATCGATCTGCGTGCCGGAGGTGAGCTCCCCGAATAGATTTCGCAATGGATTGTCCCACTGCGAAAGTCGGCGTCGACCTTCGCGAAGCGGCGCAAGCCATCGGTCGATAGCTTCTACGACTCCAACGAAGACCTCTCGACCTCGCCCTTCGGGCCACTTCGGCACCGAGACCGATCGCAGAAGAGTTTGCTGAAGGTAATCATCGACGACGCTTAGAAAGTTGGTCGGTAACGATTGCGGCGAATGCGTCTTCTGATCCAACTGATTCTTAGAATCCAACTTCTCAGTGGAGACTAACTTACTATTGGAATCGGGCTTGCTAGTGGAATCGGGCTTAGTGGTGGGCTCAAGCTGAACATGCTGCGCGAGCCATTGTTCAAGCCACGGTAGGCGGATGAGTCGCAAAAATGTATCGATGCTGGAATCGAGCAAATAGTCTTCGACGGCCAACAGCACTTTCATCGGAGGTGATTGAAAGACTGGAATCCCGGGGCCATAGCGAAGAGGAAGGGTACTTTTCGCCAGTGTCTCTTGTAGTACTGGAACGAGAGTCGGATCAGGAACTCCGACGGTGATCTCTCGGACGGTACGCTGATCTCCAAGTTTCGCTAGCTGTACGGCGAGTTCATGCGCTGCTTCAGCCGCAGTTGTACGAACATGGATATGTGTTTGCTCGATCGGAATTTCCAAGTTTTGCCAAAACCCGCTTCGCAGGGTTCCGTCGCGGTCGAAGCCCTCGGCGAAAGACTCCGGTGCTCCAACGAGGACTTGAACACTCGACGAGATTGCAGCAAGAAATTGGCGTTGCGCACGGTTCAAGTCCACGGTTCCGACCAACACCACTTCGTGGCGATTGTATTCGGCAGGACCGTGTCCCACTTCGCCATGTTCGAGCGCGAAGCGGCGTGCGGATTGAACGTCCCACAATCCGGCTTCATGAAGTACATCAAGGTACTTTCTTTGAAGTTTAGCGAGGATCTGCCAACGAGGTTCTTCGGCTGTGCCCGCTAGCTGCGCAGCAACATCTTTAAAGTCCAATAAGTCAGATGCGAGTTCACGGTGAAGAGAGCCGAGCAAGCGAGCTAGATCCATCCACACTCCGAGTTGATCACTCGTGGGGACTTCGAAGAGAAGGGGTTGCAACTGATCCGATGGAGTGGAACGAAGGACTTGCACCCACGCCATGACTTGCGTCAATTCAGATGCGAACGGCAGCTTAGCTTGATAAAGCTCTTCGGGAAGCTTCCCGAGGGTAAGAAACCGTGGGGGGCGAAGAACTAGGTTATCTTCAGCAGCGCGCTGGGCAATAAGTACTTGCAGTCGTCGGCTTGCTAAAGACCCCGGGAGCACAACCAAGACATGGTTCATATCCCAGTTCGTACCTTTGGCGTAGCGGTCCATCAAGTACGCAACAGCGGATTGGAGGACGGGTTGATCCCATCCAAGGAAGGAGAGTTCCATGATCGATCTTTCGGGTTAGAAGGTGGGTTGATGATCGTCGACCCGTGTGACACCTCTGGTCACTCGTCGGCTTCATTTGGGCCGAATTCCCAAATTGATTGATAAAATCCTTTTGCTTGGCAGTATTCGATCCATTCTTCGAAGAATGGGTTTTGTGCAAGCGTAGAGCTATCGCCGATTGCAATCAGTTTCCGCTTAGCGCGTGTCATGGCGACATTCATTCGTCGCTTATCGGCGAGGAATCCAACTTCGCCGATCGTGTTCGAGCGGACAAGGCTGATAATGACGACTTCTTTTTCGCGACCTTGAAAGCCATCGACGGTATCGATTTCAACCGCTGAGAAATCGCACCGATCTCGTATGTAACGGACTTGTGCCGAATACGGCGCGATTACCGCAATGTCTTCTTGTTTGATTCCAGCATCCAGTAAATCACGTATCTGCGCAATCACCCAACGAGCTTCCTGCGCATTGAACTTACTTTCCCCTTCGGGATCAATTTCCTCATTCCAATCCGCCCCGGCAGTATCCACAAACGAAACGGGAGCAGATGTCATCGGTGGCTTTGGACTAAACAAGAAGTCCTCGAGAGTGTGCTCGGCAACCGTTGGATCGGCGATAAGGGAACCGTTGTAGAAATGCTCCGAAGGGAACTGCATGATGTCTTGGTGCATGCGGTACTGGACAGTCAATTGACGAGTCGCAACATCGCGCCATTTCTCAACGAGTCGTTCCATCATACTTACCGAGAACCCTTGTCGGATCGACTCAGTGCTCAAGACCGTCGGTGGTAACTGGCAATGATCCCCCGCGAAGATCAATCGCTCTGCTCGCAACACCACCGGCCAATATCCTGGTTCCGTGCTTTGACAGGCTTCGTCGATAACACCTAAATCAAAGGTACGGTGTCCTAGTACGTCAGGATCATAGTTCGTCGTTGCACAAATGACATCCGCAGAGTCGAGTTTAGAATCGACGATCGATTGCTCAAGTAGTCGTGCATCGCTTCGCAACCGTTTTGCTTCAGCTCGCAAATCGTCACGAGCTCCAGGCACGGGTCGACCACGAGTCCATTTCCCAGCGCGATCGAGGATTCGATCCGCTTCACGCTGCATGTCTCGCACCACTCTCATCCCCGGATCGCTATCGACGAGTGCATCAAGGGTATGCTGTTGCAAGTTCTCCAGAACTCGGGCCGGGTGTCCGATCCGCACCGCGTCGACCCCAAGGGAGATCAATTTCTCTAGTAAGTTATCGACACCGGTGTTGCTCGGCGCGCAAGCGAGGACTTTATCGCCTCGTTCGCAAGCTTGACGAATGAGTTCCGCAACGGTGGTAGTCTTACCGGTTCCCGGCGGCCCATGAATGATGGCGAAATCATTAGCGCTCAACGCATGGACAATTGCCTGTTTCTGCGATGGATTCAACCGTGTCTGACTCAGACGCGATTCGATTTGGCCGACATCTCGCAGGGGATAGAACTCCGGTTCACGATCTCCGATAAGCAGGTTGCGCCATTGCGAAAGTCTCGCTCGCCCCTCGGCCGCTTGCCGCATCGCCGAAGACAATCTTCTGCGCGTAACTTCGTCCGAAGAGAGCTCAAGTCGAAAGAATTTCGCTTCAGGCCAATCATCGAAAACCACGTCGATCGAGGTGCCAGATCGAGCGGTGACGACCCCATTACCCACTTCGTGAAAGGATTCTTCGTTGGAAGCAACGATAGGGGCTCCAACACGAAAGCGATTCCACGGGAGAACTTGCTGCTGCTGGCGTTTCGTGAACGTCAGAATGGTTCGCCCACCGAGTCCTGTTCGATGGTCAGCCACCACCATATGCATCAACGTGTCCCCTCGGGACTCGATGACCCGCGCCGGCATTCCTCTCTCAGAGCGACTAGCGCGTCTGGAAGCGAGCCGAGATCGCTCGGCATCGGCTTCTAGTTTCAAAAACCATTCCCATTGTTGGAAGTACTCTTCGTCGTTTTGGAACTGTCGCATTAGGTTCGTTGGATTAGTGTGTGGTAGCAGTCGAACCCTGGGAGTGTGGCAGTCGATAGAACAGCAAGATAGGGACGAGCAATGCGGCCATCATCGCGAAAACGGAACATACTGGCCACCCCATCGAGTCGGCGATCGCAACAAAAAGCTGATAGATCGGTCCTGCCAGAAGGATACCGGTGAAATTTGCAAAGTTCATGGTACCGATCAACCGCCCCTTGAGTTCCGCCGGCGGTCGCTCTTGCAAGAAGACCTGTAGTGGAATCACAAACACAGCCGCCCCTATCCCCATGACGATCAACGCAATCAACGCTCCGTTGTAGCCGAGCACCAAGCCCCCACCGGGCTCCCAGAGGGAAAGCAATCCCATCGCTAGGAGCATGATACATACCCCCAAGCTGACTTGGCGATCTGGACGAAACCTCTTGAGTACCAAGTTCGCACTGACCGCACCGAGAATGATCCCGATGGCCAAGCCACCTGTGAGAATACTTGTTTTCATGTCGGACTGAAGCTCAAGCTGAGACTTGCCCAAGCGATTGACGACAGGCATCACCAATCCCCCGACGAGCCAAAAGAGACTCGATACGATGATCGCCAGAAGCAGCGGTCGATCTTTACCAAGAAGGGCTCGAATAGGTTCCGACGCGACAGCATCCGAAGTTTGAAACACCGCTTGAGGTTGAGCGGGCTTTGTTTTGCGAATCATGAACGACGTAAATGTTCCGACCATAGCAACCACGGTACACGCAAGCGAGCCGATCCATAGCCTGCTGAAATCTTGCGAGCCATCGGCATTGACCACCACCAATGCGTCCTTGATCCCACCAGCGAGCACAACCCCGAGAATAATCGCCAAAAAGGTGGACATCAAAATCAGTCCATTGGCACGCGGGAGGTCTTTATGCGCAAAAAGCTCAGGAAGGATCCCATATTTCGCTGGTCCAAAGAAAGTGCTGTGAATCCCCATGAGGACCAACACACTCCAAGTTCCATAATCGCCTACGCGACCGTAAAACAAGAACGCCAGAACGGCCAAGAGCGTAATGCCAATTTCGGCAATCTTACATAGAACAACAATCTTGCTTTTGCTGTAGCGATCGGAAAGAAATCCAGCGATCGAACTCAGCAACACAAACGGAAGGGAAAAGGCTGTTGTCGCCCATCCCTGCCGGTCCCCTTGAATCAAAGCCCCCACGCCTGGGATCGCCATCAAGAGCATCAATTGCTTGTATAGGTTATCGTTGAACGCTCCAAGGAACTGTGTTACGGCAATTCCCCAAAAGGAGCGATCTTTCAGCAAGCTCGGATCATCCTTGTTCATGGTTGGCACTTAGCCTACTTTCTCGAGCGCAAGCTTCTGAAGATTCCTCAAGTCGAGTTTTCCGGAACCAAGCATTGGAATCTCATCAACTTTGATGAAGCTATCAGCGTTTGGAACGTAGATCGAAGGAAGCCCGGCAGCGATGAGTTTCTTGACGATGTCCGAAGGCTCATGCGAGAGGGAAGTATAAAGGACCACAAGTCGTTCCCCTTTCTTTTCGTCAGGGACACCGCACACGGCGACCATCGTCTTCTCGTCATCGTTTCCACCGACGAGTTTTGCTATTTCCTCTTCGACTTGAATATGCGGAACCATCTCACCGCCGATCTTTGAAAATCGGCTTTCACGCCCCGTGATGTAAATGAATCCGTCGGAATCGATGTGCCCGACATCCCCCGAAATATACCAACCATCATGCATGACCTTCGCAGTCATCTGCGGTTGATTGAGATAACCCGGCATCACGTTTGGACCGGTGAATTCAAGCATTCCGGTTTCGTTGTGAGTCAATACAACGCTGGAGTCATCGAGCGAGACGGTTCGAGCAAGCACGCCCGGGATGGGACGTCCTACGGATCCTTCGCGTGTCCCTAATTGAGCTTCCGGCGTTTTCGCTCGCTTGGGAGGCACATTGACCGAAACAACTGGACTCAGTTCGGTCGCTCCGTATCCTTCGATCGGGCGAACACCAAACCGTTCCTCGAAAGCATCTGCTAGTGGGATCGGCATCTTCTCAGCACCCACGACAACGACTTCAACACTCTTGAACTGCTCCGGTTCAATACGTTTCAAGAAACCTCGTAGAAACGTCGGCGTACCAAGCACAACCGTGCAACGATTGTCGTTAATAAGCTTGCCAATCTGCTTAGGTTCAAGCGGGTTCAAGTGATAAGTGCCGGAAGATGGGAGTGTCATCGCTCCCCATAGCGTTACGGTGTAACCGAACGAATGGAAGAAAGGAAGAATTCCTAGGAAACAGTCGTTTTCATCTACTCCAATGATTTTATCGAAACCTTGGACGTTCGATGCGATGTTATTGAAGGTCAGCGGAACGCCTTTAGGAACTCCGGTCGAACCCGAAGTAAAGATAATGGTCAACACATCATCTGGTTTGTTTTTTCCAAGCTTGAAAATCGACGATAACATCCCCTCAGAGAAAAATTTCGACTGCATGAAACCAAAGAGTTTGTCCCATACCATCACTTTTGGTAGAAGGTCTTCGATGCAAACCACTTCGGCATTGAACTTGACGTTAAACCGATCAAGAAACTTGCGGCTTGTGAGCACATGCTTTATGCCCGCTTGTTCGACACATCGATTGATGATGTCTTCGGATGCGGAGTAATTCAAGTTTACCGCGACTCTCCGCGATAAAGTCAGCGCCATGTTAGCAATCACAGCCGACGCCGTTGGCGGAAGAAATACACCTACATTCTTCTCAGTAAGACCGTTGGATCTAACTTTAAGAATTTCGCGATCGATGACTCTTTTCAGAACCAGCGTTTTAAGCAACAGGTCGTTTCCAGTGAGCTTAAGCCCCATAGAATCGACGACCTTGATTTTCTCCCCCTTCGCGCGGCAAGCACGTATAAAGAGACGGGGCAAGTTCCAGTCCCATTGAAAGGAAGTCTGTGCCGCAGTTGGATTCGATGCATTCGGTGCGTTCATGAAGGCTCTTCGCTTGACGAGAGGATGACGTTGTCCTGTGGGGCCTAGGTCTGAGCGACCTGACCCACTTATTCTAACGATGTGAGCCCGCTTGTGGGGTGTCGGAACAAGGGCACTTAGCCCATACTCGAACTACCTCTTTCGCTTGAACTCTTCGGTCAGTTCAGGGACTGGGATACCGATCGCACCACGCCCCTCTTGGAGTCGGAAGTCGACATCCTCGCGTGTGTCCTCATTATCGATTTCCCAGTGAATCTTCTTTTCGGACTCGGAAAGCGGCTTATGGGATCGCACAAGCCGCATGCCGACCATGCGAGCTGGATCTGTGGTGTACCACCAAGGGCTCATCGGAACGTTCGGATCGTAGTCTTTCCAGTCTTCATCGGCCGACCCAAGTCTAGCTGCTGAGCGAAGGCGTTCTGGAGGATCCTGCCAGCCACCACCGCGAACCGTGCGGCTATCTTTCTGCTTTGGCGGATCAAACGACTCTTGCGCTGTGAGCTTCTTGCCGGCTCGCTCGCCGTAGCCTTCCGAAGAGTGGTGATCAACCGTCCATTCCCAAACACTACCATGCATGTCGTACAAACCGAATGGATTTGGCTTTTTGCTCCCCACCTTCGGAGCTCCCTCGGGACTGTTATCCGCAAAGGCTGCATATTGATCGAGGTCTGCTGGGTTGTCGCCAAATGAATAAGCCGATTTCGTTCCAGCACGCGCTGCGTACTCCCACTCGGTTTCTAAAGGCAATCGGTATTCAATGGTGGAGATCCCACTGAGCCACTTGCAGTATTGCTTGGCGGCATACTGAGTCATTGTCACCGCTGGTTGACGAGGATCATCACCATGCTCATAAGTATGGCTCGGTTCGTACAACGGTGTAGGTACAGTGATCGCATCTGCTTGCGCGAGTCCGGATGCTTTGCGCACCCCTTGCCGTGAAAGCCGCTTGAAAATGTCGTAGGTTTTCAAGAATGTTTTGTATTCAGCCCAAGTCAATTCGGTTTTCGCCATCCAGAACGGCTCAACAACCACAGTAAACTGCGGGCCTTCATCGGCACCTCGGCTAGGCTCGCTTTCCGGCGAACCGATCACAACTTCACCCCCAGGGATAGGGATCATCTCGAATCGAATTTCAGTCTGGTCGACCGTTTGCACATAGGGAACCATAAACGTCCCATCCGCAAGCTTAACAAAGGGCCCTTCTTTCGGCTCCGAAGCGCTGATACCCGGAATGGTACCTGCTGCTGCAGTAGCTTCCTGACCTGCCGGCTCATTCGCGTAACCACAAGGCGTTGATAGAACGCCCACTGGCACACAAAGAGCCAACGCGGAGATGCGAAGGGAGTTCACAAACCAAGAATCGTTGGTAAACCGGAGGGACTTTCGGATCATAGGATGGGACAGTGCGGAGGTTCGAAAGGAAAAAACAACACGAAAATCGTCGCTTAAGACTAACTCGAAACGATGAAATCGCCTAGTGTCTAGAGGGTTCGACCTTGCCGATCACCCAGGATTTGTTAAACAAGCAGACTAAGTCGCAATTAAAAACGATTGATTTCTGGGTTCCTGGCGACTTGGCTCCCAATGACCTGATCTTCTTACGATCCGAAATGGAGCAGTGATTCGACCGATGGACATCCACACTTTAACCCGTGATTTGAACTTGGATAATGGCAGTAAAATCGTGATGTTGGTGGCCGACGGATTGGGCGGCCTACCGATGAGCCCCGGCGGGCTGACTGAATTGGAAACGGCCAAAACTCCAAACTTGGATCAACTTGCCACCCGAGGTGTTCAAGGCGCAAGCATCCCAGTCAAACCCGGTATCGCCCCCGGAAGCGGACCAGGACACTTGGGACTCTTCGGATACGACCCTCTGAAATACCTCATCGGCCGCGGTGCGTTGGAAGCCACCGGTATCGGCTTTGAACTTCAAGAAGGTGACGTTGCTATCCGTTGCAATTTTTGCACGATTGACTCTCAAGGTCGAATTACAGACCGCCGAGCCGGCCGGATCAGCAGTGAAGAGAGCGCTCCGCTAGCGATCTCTTTGCGACAAGTCAAAATCCCCGGAGTGGAAATCTTCGTTGAGCCGGTCAAGGAACACCGGTTCGTCGTAGTTTTTCGCGGCCCTGGCTTGTCAGGTAATGTCGCTGACACCGACCCACAGAAAACAGGTGTCGCTCCCCTTGATCCCGTCGCACTCGATGCTGCAAGCGCAAAGACAGCCGAAGTAGCCAAAGAGTTTCTACGACAAGCCAAGGCACTTCTCGCCGGTCATCCAAAAGCGAACTTCCACACAATGAGAGGCTTTGCGAGCAAGCCTACGTTGCCTTCCTATAAAGAAGTCTACGGACTGAAGTCTGCGGCAATCGCCGTCTACCCAATGTACAAAGGCTTAGCGCGACTCGTCGGGATGGATATCGTCGGCTCTGCTCAAACCCTCGCCGAACAAATCGATGTATTGCGAGACAACTGGGAGAAATACGATTTCTTCTTTATCCACTTCAAGTACACCGATAGCACCGGAGAAGATGGCAATTTCGATGAGAAAGTTTCTCGGATCGAAGAACTCGACTCTCTCATGCCCGCCATCGAAAAACTTGGTCCAGCTGTCCTCATCGTTACCGGTGATCACAGCACTCCAAGCTACTTAAAGAGCCATTCGTGGCACCCAGTCCCAACCTTGCTGGTATCCGACTGCTGCCGACCTGACCCCCACAAGACGTTCAACGAGACAACTTGTATCACCGGTGGCTTGGGACAATTCGAAGCCCAATACCTGATGGCCTTGGCCCTATCGAATGCAGGCAGAATGGGCAAATTCGGAGCTTAGTGTTTTCGAAGCCTACGCAATCATGCAGTTAAACTCGTCTTGGCAATAAGGCCAAGGCGAGTAACTACTCAATACACGCAACTGTCGACGAATCACTGAAGCTTGCTCAGTACTTCTTTATCCTCAGCGGAAAGGTGTACGTCGCGAAGCGCCTTGACGTTGATCTTCGATTTGATCTTGTTTGCTTCCGCCTCTCTTCCACCGCGAGCGAGTGCCACATACCAGTGCAGCGCCGATCGAGGATCGCCCCCCTTTGCAGTTGCGAGCTCAAGGGCTTTAGCAGCCTCATCGTACTTCTTCATCATGATGAGAATGGTCCCTTTCGAGTCGAGCAAAGGTGCTTCGTTAGGCATAATCTTCAACGCGCGATCGATGTACTCGAGTGCTTGAGGTGCATTCTCTGGACCTTGTTCGACGAGAATGTTCGCTAGGTTGTTCAAAGCGACGATATTCTCTGGCTCCGCATTCGCAAGGGCTTCGTATGCCTTGCGGGCAGCAGGGAAGTCACTTTTCATGATGTAGAAATCACCGACGAGTCGAGCGAGAACGGGATCAAACGACTTGGAGTTCTCCATGACCTTGCTGAGAGTTTCTTTGTAAGCTTCAACCGAACTCTTCTCGAAGGGCAACGACAAGGAAATCAGGAGCGTGGACATGATGTCTTGCGGAGTGAACTGCAACTCGTCGAAATGCTTGACGATGCGTTTCATCGCGGCATTGCGGAGCTGCCCGACTTCATGTCGCAAAAGATACAGCAGATACTCTCGTGCACTCTCGGTCTTTCGCTCGATGAGGTTTTCCACGACTTGGTCCGCTCGAGCTTCATCGCTCGCGACTTCAAACATCGCGCCGGCGAACATGAGATCCATGTTTTCGTAAGTGCTGAAATCTTTCGGATTCTCGTATTTTCCGGTCAAGCTCTCC
>Ga0208225_1000011_pt1 | contig 48399 bp, 32 predicted proteins | sample LakMenEpi15Jun10_FD_150701 | JGI IMG/M metagenome (GOLD analysis project Ga0208225, IMG submission 150701) | Freshwater microbial communities from Lake Mendota, WI - 15JUN2010 deep hole epilimnion (SPAdes) | ecosystem: Environmental > Aquatic > Freshwater > Lake > Epilimnion/Euphotic zone ... | reverse complement strand
AGGTCAGCCGGCAACAGCGGGGTTACTGTTTGGGTTTGTTGTATAGGGTCGCTGGATCGACGAGTCGCGTCTGATCGATTTGCCAACCATCCGCTGTGCGTTTGCGAAAGAAGCAAGTTGGGTAGCCTTCGTGGCAAGCTGCCCCGTGTTGTTCGACGGATATGAGAATGGTATCCGCATCACAATCGATCCGTATGTCTCTGACAGCTTGGCGATGTCCGCTCTCTTCCCCTTTGCGCCAGAGTCGCTTTCTCGATCGTGAGTAATAAGTTGCATAGCCGGTTTGAAGTGTCTCGGCATAGGCTTCGCTGTTCATCCAAGCGAGCATTAGGACTTCACCAGTCGATGCACTTTGAGCGATAGCTGGCAACAGGCCGTCAGTACCTCGGGAGAAATCCGGTTCGATGTTCATATCGGGTTGTACCATCCGTTGGCGGGGAGTTACTGATGATTATTGGTAAGGACGTCTGAGGATTTCGTGCGCGATGATTGCCATCCGAAGAGTTTCCGGGTTTCGCAATTGATGAATCAAATCCCTGGAACTGACTTGGGCTTGGTTCTGTGGCTGAGACTGCGGAGCCGTAGCGGATTCTTGAAGGGAATCTCTGGCACTGCTACCAGTTGCTGATTTTTTCTTCGATTTCGAAGGGAGAGGATTTGAGGAAGCTGTCGCAGAATTCGATCGAAGCTGGCTTTGCATCGTATCGACGACATACGCATCGATACGCTCGTCGGACTGGTCTATATCGGTCGTAACATGGCGATTCGCAAGGGATGGTTCAAGTCGCCTTTGCTCGATTCGCGATTGGTTATCTGCGTTAGTGGCAGAAGGTGTGTTGTTCGAACGGGGTGTTGCTTCGGCTGGCCGTGAAGCGTTGGCGTTTTTTGTGGACGCCGACTGTTGCTGACGCTGAGCCCGCCTCGCGGCAGCTTGTCTCAGGAATTCATCGAGTTCGTCAGCCATGTTGGTAATCCGAAAGAGGTTGGGTTGTTTAAGGTGCTCTGTCTAGTTTGCGGGACGTTGGTTCGAAGCGTTCGATGGGCCAGTGGTACTCGTTCCTGCGATGCTTTGGCGCATTTCGGTATCCGCGGTAATGTTTCTGAGCTTGTAGTAGTCCATCACATTCAACCGACCCTTCTGAAGCGCTTCGGCGATTGCAATCGGAACGCTTGCCTCGGACGCGACCACAACGGCCCGGCTTTCTTCGATCTTGGCGAACATTTCTTGTTCGATCGCGACCGCTTCGGCTCTTCGGCTTTCTGCTTTCGCTCGTGCGACTCTAGTATCAGCTTCTGCTCGGTCAGCTTGCAATCGCGCCCCGATATTCTCTCCAACATCGATATCTGCGATGTCGATGGAGACGATTTCAAATGCGGTCTGATCGTCGAGTCGGCTTGCGAGTACCGCTTTGGAAATCATATCTGGGTTTTCTAGAACGACTTTATGACTATCTGCCGAACCGATCGCTGATACGATTCCTTGGCCGACCCGCGCAATGATGGTTTCTTCGGTAGCCCCACCGATCAGTCGTTGCAAGTTCGCTCGAACGGTGACTCGGGCTTTGACCTTTAATTGAATACCGTCTTTGGCGATCGCATCGAGGAATGGATTGGAGCTGTTTCGCGGTGGGCAGTCGATGACTTTTGGATAGACGCTTGTTTGTACCGCATCAAGGACATCGCGACCTGCTAGGTCAATGGCAGCCGCTTCGCGAAACGAGAGGGTAATTTGGCGGCTCTTGCGAGCTGCGATCAAGGCGCGGATGACTTGAGGGACATTTCCTCTCGCTAAGTAGTGAGCTTCAAGGGCTTGCGTTGTTAAATCAGGGTCTTCGATCCCAGCCGCCACGGCCATGATTTTTCCTCGAACGATGGTTCTCGCATCCACGCGGCGAAAGAGCATCCCGATCAAGTCGTAGATGCCTACTTTTGCACCGGTCATGACGGCTTGAATCCACAGCCAGAAATACCGTGAAATGACCGCCAAAAAGACCAGGGCGATAATGGCCCCGATAACGATAAAGGCGGCACTGACTGCGAAGAGAGCTGGATTCATTAGAGGAGTATCCTAAAGGATGGATTGTCGGGGCGTGGGGGCTACGCGAACCTCGATGTGCAATACAATGCGATGCAAAATCAATGTCAGACCATGCAACGCATCGTTGCCATTTACCACTGGTAGCTAGGTACTAATGGTAATTCGTGGAATGCTTGGGGGAAAGGGCTTCAGACAAGGGCTGGATGAATTGCCAGGATTCCTGCCATTGATTCCAGCTCGTCTCCCCGGCTGCGAAGATCCAGTCTTTGTCCGGGACTGGGAAAAGTCCGAGCTGCTCTCCGAGGTGGCTCGGGCGAATTTCGGTGACTTTCGCTCCATCGAGGACCACAGAGCATTCTTCATGGCACTGAGCATCCACCCAGACTACCAGCCCGTGGTCTTGTACATCGTAAGGGTGGGATCGTGTGTACTTCGATTCGACTTGGCTGCGAACGAAAAACACCCCCGATTTTCGAAAGAAACCTTCGCAAGCAAGCTCAAAGGCGGCTCGTTGGTCGACCGTGGTTTGTGCTAGCCAGCCCTCGTGGGAGATCCAAGCGATGATTCGTCCGCTTTGCTCTTGGATAAGCAACTCAAGAATCGAGGAGGGTGGCGGATTTGCCGGCGTCAAAGGGCGGATGTGAATGGTCAGGCTATTAGTCGCAGCGGTGACTTCATCGCAAGTAAGCGGTTGGTCTTTCCAAAGCACGCATCGATTTAATAGGGCGATCCATTCGCGGTCGACGAATCGTTCGACAGCTTTCGTTACGTGGTGCAATTGCTCTAAGTTAGCGCGGCGTTTGGTGAACCTTTGGAAGGATGCTGGCTGATGTTCAAGTCGTCTGAGGCGGCGGTAGAGCTTCGGAACGGTTCCCGAATGGAATCCCGGGCGCAGCAAGCGTTCCATCGTCTCTCCGTGACTTCCGATGGCGACAGGTTTCAACAATGGTTGGCGGTTCTCGCGGAACAACCGCCAGTTCTCTTTCAATTCCCAAACGGCGAATCCAAAGAATCCGGGTAGGAAGAAGATATGAAACCAAGTGATCGACATCGCCATCGGTCGTCCGAAGTAAGGGATCAGCAAGGATTCCATGTTCCCTGCGAGGATCAGCAATACCGGCAGAAAGATCTTGTGCGCAACGGTAACGACCGGGAAGTGTTTCACCGGGTGAAAGGTCGGTTCGATCAGAAGGTTGACGTAGATTCGGATCAAAAACGAGACGATGGACCAAGCGAATCCGATGACGGCTTTGGCGACCATCGACATCGCGCTTTCTTGATTGTGAAACCGTAGCCATTCATCGACCGCATAGAGAAACCTCTCCAAGGTCAGCAGCATCCAACGGAATAAATCAACGATCCACTCGATGACGGTCCAGAACCAACGCGCTCGAAGCATCGTCCAGAGTCTGCCAAAGCCTTCGAAAACCCATTCTTGAATGTCGCGCCCAAGCCGCGTGTTCATCAGGGAACTGAGTAAAAACGTTTGGAGGATCATTCGTGTCACCCCAAAAATGGTTTTTGGCATCGACCCCATCGTGCTCCATTCTAGGAGCATTACTAACCCAACCGGTTTGATTCCAAGTCGCCACAAGTCAACGGTTAGCCGGTGGCTGAGGACTTGTTCGAGCCAATTCCATGGCAACCATTTTCGGGGCAACTCAATCGTCAAAGCATAGGTGGTTAGCAATCCCCAACGGATGGCTTTCCAGCATCCAAGCCGAAAGGCTGGAAGGTGGATTAGCCCCATGAGAAAGAACCCCAGCAACAACACCAACGGGATAATGTTGAGCTGATTGTTGACGATTTGATCGACCGCTTGATCGGTCGTCTTCGGTGGGAAAGCAACGATGCTTTCGGTGTTCTCAGGATCGTTAATCCCGAAGGAATCGATACGAGTCCATTGGGGTGAATCCGAATCGTCGACTCGGGGGCCTTCCGTCCCCTGCTTGGTCTCTCGCTCTTGCGCTACGTCAATCTCCATCAACTTCTGTGGGATGTCGTTGGAATCACCGGCGAGTTTAGGTTCGCGGATGCTTGCAGTTAACGCAGAATCGTCGTTTGCCCTTGGTTTTGTTCCGCTTGGATTTCCCTCGGAGGATTCCAAGGAATTCTCTTGGATTTCGTCCGTTGGGCTTTCGCCTGCGAGATTCTCGGGGTGCGATGGATGATCGGCCGTCCAATGGGCGATGGTATGCCAGATGTGCCGAATGCTTTCGATCACCACCAGGGCACCCCCGAATGGGATGATCAAGAAGAGCGTTGCAAAGCGGCCTGCGCGGGTACCGAAGAACAATGCTGAGAACATTTGCACCCAGCGAAGATAAAAGTCCCCTCGGCGATAGACACCTTCGAGTACTCGATCAAGTCGATCATCGGCCTTGAGCAATCGATCTCCCGACCAAGCTTCTTGAATCCCCAGAAGATCGGGGAGTTTCAAGTCATTTTTGCTGACGGCGTCTCGGAAGTATCCCATCGAGATATAACCACGTTCAGAGATACAATCGAGTGCATCTTCGACGAGTTTATCCAACGCGATCTCTTCGGGGTAGCTCGATGGAAGCATCCCAACGTCTAGAAGAGTGTTTCGTAGTGGCTCACGGATACGGTTGCGCATCTGTGCCTCAGCTTGCTCGGAGGCTTGCTCGAGCAAATGAGTAAGTTGTTCTCTTTCGTTTCCACTCAATCGAACATATACGAGGCGAGATGCCGCGCTGGCCAAGTGTTTGGCCATGAGAACTTCTTTCAAGTTCATCAATGGAGTGCGAAGGGGGCGGGCACCACCTGAAGCGATCCAGCGAAGTAAGTCGATTCGGTATACGGTTCGTTCGTTATCGAGGCAGACTTTTTGAAGATCGTATAGGAGTCGTTTTTCCGGGTTCCAAAAACCTTCGATTGAATTACGCGACAGGTCGAGAAGTACGCGATGCCAAGCGAGAGCATCTTGTTGTGAAAAACCGATTGCTTCTCGCAATCGTTTGACGAACACTCTCAAATCCGATTCCGCAGTGGTTTCGGCTTTTGAGCGTTTGCTGCGCGATGTTGCCGCGCGGGCAGCTCGAAGCGAGGAGGTAATGGCTCGCACGGTGTTGCCTCGTTCCATCGCACGGTCGCGCCGACGCATCGTCCAATGATAATGTCGATCGGAAGTTGGTTGGCCTAGATCAAGTGACCATTTGCGGCGAGTGTTCGTAAGTACCAATTCGTCTTGGGATTCATGGTCCACCAATTCCGGAGCCGCAGTGCCAGTGAGCTTGGTGCTCGATAGAATCTGATCGATCGGAAGTTCGAGGCGAAAGACTTCGTCGCAGTCCCGGCGTTGGCCGATCGATGGAAACCAAGTCGCGATGCTATCGGGTTCGAACTTACGAAACTCCCAATAGTGAGCAACCCACTCGAGAAAGGCTTCTACACGTGAGTCGGGTGAGTTCAGTCGTTGTTCGTGTCGAAGCACATGGTGGGCTTCATCAAACTCGACTTGCCCAAGCTTTGTGATGCGCGATTGGACGTCGCTAAGCTGGCTTGCGGTACGCCAAGGCAACAGCAGCCGATCGATTTGGCCGTGAAACAACCTTCGCCATACTTGAAGCTTGAGGTCTTCAATGGGCCAGTGCTCCAATTCATCGAACTTCGGCTGTTCGATCAGCAAGGCGGTTTCGGGCAGGTCTCTCCAAGATTGCAGCCCTAGTTCGTCGGGATGAAGTAGGCTTTGGATTTCTTCGGGGGTCGCAAGCTGGCTTTCTGGGTGCGGCAGGTGCATCGAAAGGTTTGCTCGGCCTAAACGATGCCGAATCAGTCGACGCATTACCCGCCCTTCGATCAAGAAAGCGTAAGGGGCGACGAGTTGCAGGGCTGTTCGCAATTCCTGGATCGTAGAGCTGGCTCGCGAGTTGACCACAGGGGGAACCCAAATCGATTAGAAAAGACAGAGTCGAAGGGAATGCCGGATGGAGCGACACGGGAATCGCATCCTGCCTTGCTATTCTTGCAGAAATCGCCGGCAAAGAGAAGAAGCCGCTACAATATCGACCATCAATGTTCCGTTTCAAAGGAAGCGGATATGTTGGGGGGCACCAGTTCGTCAAGATTACGCCAAGTTCATTTCATTTATTCACATATAGTTTACTAAAACGGGATTAGGCCAAAGCGATGGAAACCAAGCGGTTAGGAAATTCAGATTTGCAGATCACTCCAGTGGGAATTGGAGCTTGGGCAATCGGCGGGGCTGATTGGGCTTTTGGGTGGAGTGCGCAAGATGATCGGGAGAGCATCCGGGCGATCCATTCGGCTCTCGATTGCGGAATCAATTGGATCGACACGGCGGCTGTGTATGGATTGGGGCATTCCGAGGAAGTCGTCGCTAGAGCTCTTCGAGAATACGGCGGAGCGAAGCCGTATGTGTTTACGAAGTGCGAACGGGCTTGGGACGCGAATCGTCAGATCGTTAAAAGTTTGAAGAGGGATTCGATTCGAAGTGAATGTGAAGCGAGTCTTTTAAGGTTGGGAGTCGATCAGATTGACTTGTACCAAATCCATTGGCCAGAGCCCATAGAAGACATCGAAGAGGGGTGGGGAACGTTGGTTGATTTGCAACGTGAAGGAAAGGTTCGCTGGATCGGATTATCGAACTTCAACGCTTCACAGATGGAGGCTGTGCGCAAGCTCGGTGCGATCACTTCCCTTCAACCTCCTTATTCGCTTATACGCCGAGAGGTGGAAGCTGAGACGTTGCCTTACGTTCAGAATTTGGGGATCGGCGTGATCGCCTATTCCCCGATGGGTTCAGGGATGTTGACCGGTGCGATGACTCGTGAGCGGGTAGAGAATTTTCCCGAAGACGATTGGCGTAAGCGTAGTGTTCACTTCCAAGAGCCTTTGTTAAGTCGCAATCTGCAGATTGCTTCGCGTGTCGTCCAAGTTGCGAGTCGCTTAGGTGTTAGTCCTGGAGCGGTCGCGATCGCTTGGGTATTGCACAATCCGGCGGTCACCGGCGCGATTGTGGGAATCCGAAGCTCTGGGCAAGTCGAAGAATTAGCGAGTGGGTTTGGTTTGAAGCTCACGCAAGACGACTACGAATTTCTTGCGAGCGAGTGAGTGGTAGTGAGCTGTAGTGAGCGGTAAGGGATCAACAAGGTCTGGGGCGTTGCTAATGACGATTTGGCAATGCCCCGTTTGGGTTAGATGAAACAGTTGGGGTTGGGTGACACCGGCAGGATGCTTCGTGATGCGAGGCTTCGTTATGCGAGGATCGGGAACAGGACGTTTCCGTGCACGTCGGTCAACCGGTAATCGCGCCCCTGGAAACGATATGTAAGCTTCGTATGATCGAATCCCAATGCGTACATCCATGTGGCTTGCAAATCGTGGATGTGAACTGGGTTCTCAGCGATCGAGAATCCTAGCTCGTCGGTCTGCCCGTACTCAAAGCCACCTTTGATGCCACCCCCTGCCATCCACATTGTAAAGCAATCTGGATAATGATCCCGACCAAGTGACGAACCGTTTGCAGTGCGCCCTTCGCGGAATGGTGTGCGTCCGAATTCTCCACCCCAGATGATCAGAGTCTCATCAAGCATTCCGCGATTCTTCAAATCTTGAATCAACGCAGCCACTGGGCGATCCATCGTTTCGCATTTCTTGGTCAACCCATCGCGTATATCTTCCCCGGGACCGGTACCGTGGAAGTCCCAACCCCAATCGAAGAGTTGCACATATCGCACTCCTGATTCGACCAATCTTCGGGCTAGCAAGCAGTTGTTTGCAAGGCTTGCAGCTCCGGGCTTGGCTCCATAAGCGTCGAGCGTCTCTTGGGTCTCTTTGCTGATATCCATGACTTCGGGAACGCTAGTCTGCATGCGGTATGCAAGTTCATATTGAGAGATACGAGTCATCGTTTCGGGATGGCCGAAGTTGGAAGCTTGCATCGCATTGAGCTCATTGAGCGTATCGAGACTTTTGCGCCGCAATTCGCGATCCATTCCCGGTGGGTTCGATACGAACAGCACTGGATCCCCCTGGGACCGGCATTGAACACCTTGATATACACTCGGCAGGAAACCACTTCCGAACGAGCTTTTTCCCCCGTTGGGCTGAACGCCGCTACTGATCAATACGACAAAGGATGGCAAGTTCTCGTTTTCACTCCCCAACCCATAGGTCACCCAGGATCCGAAGGATGGGCGTCCACTTCGCGGAGAACCAGTGTAGACGAGCAATTCTGCCGGTGCGTGATTGAACTGCTCTGTGTAGACGCTGTGGACAAGGCACATCTCGTCGGCAACCGTCTTGAGTCTTGGCAAGCAATCGCTCAGGTACAAACCACCTTTGCCAACCCGCTCGAATTCATGCTTCGTACCCAAGAGCTTTGGGGTACCAGTGGTGAACGCAAATTCTTTCCCTTGAAGCACCGACGCAGGTGCTTCCTGTCCATCGAGCTCGATCAACTTCGGTTTGTAATCGTACAAATCCAAGTTCGGTGGCGAACCGGTCATGTGCAGATAAATGACGCGTTTGGCTTTGCCCGGAAAGTGAGGTTGTTTAGGGGAGAGAAAGCGATCTTGCTCGGAGCCCTTAAGCTTGCCTTGGATATCTGCCAAGGCCACAGCCCCGAGACTCAAGCCTGCTCCGTTAAGAAATGCTCGTCGGGTTTGCAACGCAAAATGATCGTGTAGCGGTTGATCCATGTTTATTTCTCAAGTGGGATTCGAGATCGTTGGAACCGGCGGATGGAAGTGTAAGGAGAATTAAGGTGTCATCAGGAATTCGTCGAGATTTAGCAGCACGTTTGCAACCAATACCCAAGCCGCCATCTCGTTCGGTTCGATCCCAGTCGGTAAAGGGCCGATTGGATCGGTGGCAAGTTTCATAGCTTGTTCGGGATTCGATGCAAACTGAGCGCGGGTTTGTTGCAGTAACCCCTCGAGTGCCGATTGCTCGCGTGCTTGCGGCTGCCGGCTCAATACCGAACGAAACATTTGATCAAGCTTTTGAGCATCGCTCGATTGGGCTTCCGAACTTTGCTTCAACACCTGTCGTGCTAACCCTTGGGCTGCTTCGACGAACGCAGGGTCGTTGAGGGTAACCAAGGCTTGCAATGGGGTATTTGTCCGATCTCGTTTCAGTACACATACTTCTCGATTCGGGGCATCGAATGTAGCCATCGATGGGTACGGATTGCTTCTACGCCATTGTGTGTAGATCGCTCGTCGGTAGCGATCCGCACCTTGGCTGGTTTCCCAGTCGGTTCTTGAACCGAACGCGGCACTTAAACCCATGCTCGGTTGTGGAGGCCGTGTCGGTGGTCCATAAAATTTCGTGCTGAGCAAACCTGCCGACCACAAGGCCATGTCGCGAACTTGCTCGGCTGAGACTCTGAAACGCGGACCACGCGAGACGTAAGCGTTCTCCGGGTCAGCTTCGAATCGTTCAGGTGTTACGCTTGAACTTTGCTGATAGGCTTTGGAAAGCACCAGGGTTCTGATCAATCGCTTCTGATCCCATCCGTTTTCCATAAAGTCCATCGCCAAGTAATCGAGCAATTCAGGATGTGTCGGCAAGTCACCTTGGGATCCAAATTCCTCGCTCGTGCGAACGATACCAACTCCGAACAGATACTCCCACATGCGATTGACTTGGACGCGGGCTGTCAAAGGATTGTCTTTGGAAACCAACCAATTAGCTAACGTCAAACGGTCATGCACTGGAGTTGGAGTCTCACCGAAGATACTTGGTACTCCTGGATCGACCTTCTCACCAGTGACTTTGTAGTTCCCTCGCAATTGGATCTTTGTTTCCCTGCGTTTGTTTGCTACGAGCTCACGAAGCACAGGAACGGTGGTCTCGGGTTTCAAGGTAGAGAGTTCCGATTGCACTTTTCGCAGTTCATTTCTCAGCGGCTCTCTAGCCAGTGAGATTTCCTTTGCGTAGAAGCGATTGAGTGTTTGTAGTTCGTCAGCCGAAGGAGATGCATTCTTAGCGATCGAGCGAATGTTCGCAGGGACTTTCAACTGTTCAGCAAGCTCAGTTGAGTTGCTGAGCGAGATTCGCAAGCGTGCGAGTACAAGTTTTGGATACTGGGAGTCGAAAGCGATTTTCACCCGGAGAACCCATGGTGCATCGGAACCGCTCACTGGATTGTTCTCAGGAGTTTGGCTACCGAGTGATCCAGAGATTTGCAGTTTATGTGGTTGATCGATTGAGCCACCGACAGCCCAACCCGTTTTGGGATCTGCGTCGATCGCATGATCTGCTGGAAAACCGGATTGAGCGAAATCGCTAGCGGCAAATGCGGGCTTCCAAATCAACTGTTGTTCAAGTGCAAGCGAATGCTCTGCTTCCCCCTTACCGATGTCAGAACGGTAGACTTCTGTGCGCGATGCATCGAGGATCTTTACAATGGCCCCGGTTGAACGGCCCATCAAGCTGTTGTCAGTTCGGTTGAATAATGCGATCCGATCTAAAGGGAGGGAATCCCCTAAGTCGACTTCCCACCACGGAGAATCGCTCGTGTTGGTGTGAGTCACGGAATTCTCTTCCCATTTGCCCGATGTGTTCCCATCGATGGCGCGAGAAGGTGCACCGCCGAGGATTTCCGAACTCTGGGTAGCTTTGCCTTTTAATGCGACGTTTTCATTGCCATTCCACGCTTGTAATTCAGCGATCGAGAGGATCTTTTCCTTGCCGGGTAGTTCCACCCGAATGTAACGACCGACAGGGCGTTGTTGTGGACGCTGATGAAACGAAGCGGAAACACCGGTGAGGACGAAATTGCCATCGCCGTTGCTTGCACCTTTTCCTGGAAGGGCCGGATCGGGAACGGATTCGATTTGAAGTCCCGTAAGCGAAGAAGGTTTCCAGTTGCTAGGCAGCGGAATTTCGATGCTATACGTGTCGTTGTTGGCTTTCGAATCAACTCGGATAAGTCCACTTTCATCTGCAGAAATCGCATCACCGGATTTTGCGTTCAAACTCGGTGGTTGCAACGTTTGAGGTTCTCCGAGAGACCATGGTGTGTCGTTGCGAAGCAATTGCTCCCAGACTTTCTGTGCATCGAGCAATTCAGGTGCGGGTGAATCGAGTTGTTGTTCAAGTGCAACACGTCGGAGTTCAAGTTGCTCTTTTCGGTCGCGTTGTTCGAATGAATACCAAGGGAGCGTTGGTGATTCGTCTCCCCGGTCCGCGTCTTCGGTTTGATTGAGGACCGCGAAGACTTGGAAATATTCTTTTTGCGAGATCGGATCGTATTTGTGGCTGTGGCACTGAGCACAGGCCATCGTAACACCCATCCACACGGCCATGGTGGTGTTAACTCGGTCGACGATAGCAACGTTGCGAAACTCTTCGTCGTTCGTTCCACCCTCGTTGTTCGTGAGGGTGTTACGGTGAAATGCCGTTGCAACAAGTTGGTCTGGGGTGGGGTTGGGAAGCAAGTCACCGGCGAGTTGTTCGATGGTGAATTGATCGAAGGGCATGTTGGCATTCATCGCGCGAATGACCCAATCGCGATAAGCCCAAATGGTTCGCGCTGGATCGTCCGCATAGCCTGCCGAGTCTGCATAGCGGGCTAAGTCTAACCATCTTCTTCCCCAATGTTCTCCGTATGCAGGAGATGCGAGCAAGCGATCAACTATTCGTAGGTAGGCTTCTTCGGATGGATTGCCGACGAATTCATCGATCATCTCTTGGGTTGGTGGTAACCCGGTGATATCGAGGCATACGCGTCGCAAAAGCATCGTTGGGTTGGCTGTTTCGCTAGGTGTCCATCCCTTCTCCACGAGCTTACGAGCCAAAAAGCGATCCACGGGATTTGCGTTCCAGCCTTCGAATGCGATGCGATCCCCAGTTGGATTCGAACTTTGGGTTGCATCGGGCAATGCAGGCCAGCGAGGTTTGTCGTAGGCCCAGTGATTTGCATAAACTGCTCCCGAGGAAATCCAAGCTTGTAGCAAGTCCACTTCCTTTTCGGTCAGTCGCTCACCGAAATGCGGAGGTGGCATTCGCACGTCCTCGTCTTTGGAGAGAATGCGGCGAACCAACTCTGAGTTGGTCGGATCCCCGGGAACTACGGCGACTTTGCCGGAATCTCCAGGCGCTCGTGAAGCGGTCTGCGAGTCGAGTCGCAGTCCCGACTCGACGGTACCTTCGTCTGGGCCGTGACAAGCAAAACAGCGGTTCGAGAGGATTGGTCGTATTTGAGTTTGGAAATCGGGAGCCTTCGTCACCGCTTGGCTCTTAGCCGCCGCCGGTTCCACCGGAGATGCTGACGGATTTTGAGCAGCTTCTGGTTGTTGTCCAGTACTGCGTCCTTCAGACCACAAGCCCATGGTCAGTGAAAGAGCAAGTGAGCACACCAGGAAAGAGCGTGTAGCCGGGGGTTTCATTGGGTGCATAGCAAGATCTGCGTAAGTGCAGTCTAAGGGAGGGATGGACTGTAGCGTTGGCCCGTTAGGCTAACGGTTTGGGCAAAGGAGGGGCTGCAAGGATGAGGCCCAAGGATCAAACCGTCGTTTCAATCAATATTTTCACGACGCGCTTGCATCTTGGGTTTGCATCTTGGGTTCCCCGCAGTTGGCCTCCTTATTTTACAAGGAGCATCGGTCAGATACCAGGATGAGTTTAGGTGCTATTGCGGCAGAACGGCAAGATTGCTTTAGGGGACACGGCGAAGTTGAAGTTCGTAAAACCACAGATCGTCGTTGGGGACATCTAGCCGGATCTGTTCCGCTTGAGCTTGTGCATCGAAGACGAAATGGGCCGAGCCGGAATCGAACCAAGCGTAGGTTTGGTTCCAACGAATGGCGAAGGTGTCGAAGTGCATCCATTCGAGTTTTCCGTGCAAATCGGGGTATGGAAGCAAGAAGAAGTGAAGTTGTCCGTCGATCAGGCGGACTTCCGCATCCCCGTACAACGGGCAACGGTATTTACCAACATAGCTCTCGAGCGGATGGCTCGGCTGCCCTTCTTGCACAAGCCGTGCAGTGGCTTTGGCGATCCTGCCTTGAAATTCAGCTCGTCCTTGCCGAAAATTTCGAAACCCTTCTTCACTCCAGTCTTTTTTGGAAGCTCCGTCTTTCTGGGAAACCTTCAGGAAGCGATCCGTTACCGTGTGTGCGATCGCATCGCCGATAGGAGTCATGCTATTGGTCAGTACGACGACACCGAAGCGATGTTCAGGGATCATCATTTGCTCGGAATACATTCCATCGTACCCACCTCCGTGGCCGACGAGTTTGATCCCGTGATAGTCCGAGACACTCCAACCTAGAGCGTAACTGCGGAAGTGAGTCGACGGTACTCGCTGTGAGCGTGATTTCGATACTGGGATAACCGTATGAGGCTGCATGGTTTCGTAGTGACGGTTCGGGCTAAGGATCACTTTTCCGTTTTCGTCCGTACCTTCGCGAAGCTGGAATCGCATCCATTTCGACATGTCTGAAGCGCTCGAGATGATTCCACCGGCCGCAGCCATCGTATCCCAATTCATCCATGGGATTGGAGTGGTCTTTTCCAATGTTGTTTTATGGGGTGTCGCGACGTTATCCAGCCCGTTCAATTGGGAGACAGACCATCGAGATCGCGTCATTCCCAATGGTTGAAGAAGCCGTTGGGATACGAACTCTCCCCAAGTCTGTCCCGAGATATTTGTTAAGACCTCTCCGGCGGCAAGAAACATCAAATTGGAATAACCATAGTTGGCTCGAAAGGGAGTTGCTGGTTTCAAATGAACCGATCTCTCGAGGACTTCACGCGGTGAATAGGATGTGCCCCACCAGAGCAAGTCGCCGCTGAAGGTCCCTAGTCCACTGCGGTGGCAAAGCAAATCGCGAACTCTCAGATCTTGGCTTGCCAATGGATCCGACAAACGCAACCAAGGTAGATACTTGTGAACCGGATCGTCCCAACGCAATTTCCCTTCGTCGACGAGTAACGCTAAGGCATCTGCGGTGAAGGCTTTTGAATTCGATGCGATGGCAAATAAGGTGTCTTGGTCGACCGCATCGGCGGATCCCAACTGCCGAACGCCGTATCCTTTGCAATGGATGACTTGGTCGTTCCAAACAATTGCCACAGAGAGTCCAGGAACATCCCAAGCCTTACGTGTTTCTTCGATCCAAGCCTCGAGTTGAGTGAGTTCCTCAGGACTCAGGCCGGGCTTATCGAGCGCGGGCTTATCGAGCGTCAGTTGCGCTTGCACTTGAGCGATCCCGAAGGACGAGAAGAGGAGCATCGCGAAGCACAACACAGAGAATTTCAGAAGACTTGTCATGTTGATTTGCACTGGTACTTGGTTTTGCCGAGGAGCTTAGAGTGAACGAACGGAGGCGTTCAAGGGTTAGCGATTTAGTTTCTTGATCAGGACTTTATCTGCAAGACTGGGCCAAAGTGCAAGCAGAGCGGCAAGCAATCGCGCTTTAGCGGGGCGAATTAGCTCCAGGTCGCGATTGGCTGCGGATCGAAGGATCGAGACGCTCAGTTCTTTTGGATCGAGTCGCTTCAAAGAAACCCCACCCCCAGGCTTGGCCGTATTCGGATCCAAGCCTCGGCTGGATGCCAAATCGCTGTACCGATCTTGCGAATCCTCGCGTTCGATGGGACCGGGGCATACCAAGAGGAAATGGATGCCTTGGGTTTTCGATTCGATGCGCCATTGTCGATGCATCCCTACAAGGGCATGTTTTGCCAAACTGTAGCCACCCATCGACGGACCGGGAACAATACCCGCCAACGAAGCGATGTTCGCCACAACGCCTTTTGACTGCTTTAAAGCATCCCAGCAAAATGTTGTCATGCGATGGGTCGCAATGACATTGACTTCTACGAGTGATCGCAAGTCGTCGTCGGTTAATTGGGATAGTTCACCGCGATCGGACTTGCCGATGGCATTGATCAGCAAATCGCATCCCTGAGATTCGAGGATCGATTTCAGTTCGCTCCATCGACTAGTTTTATCGCTCACGTCTAGCGAGAGGGAAACAGCAGATGGGGCACCGAGCTCGATGCATTCACTTCGAAGTCGATCGAGTCGGTCTTGCTGTCGACCAATCAAAATGACGTTGGCTTGTTCGATGGCGAGTTGTCGAGCGAGATGGCAACCCAGACCGCTGGAAGCTCCGCTGACGACTGCCGAGCGGTTTTTCCAGGGAGTCTTATTTGCCGATCTAAACGTCATACTCAAAGCTTTCCCATAATGGAAACATCGAAGCCCTGCAATTCAGGCGGTTGCAATTCAAGCGGTTGCAAAGCAGTGGCTTCGGCATTCCTACTAATCGATGTTTCAGAAGTCCTATGTTCCTCTAGTGTTCTTCTAGGCTTCCTCTTGCTCGAACAATGTTCACGCAGAAAGGTTTCCTAGCGAGCGTTGCTTTGTCGAACAAGGTTTAGGACAACGGGCAGTCGAAGTTCCGTGGGGCGCGACAATTGGTTTCGCAACGCTTGGACTTCGATTGGGGTTGGATTACGACGAAAAAGAACTTGGTAAAGTTCGCTGATGTAGCGATCGACGTTTCCGTAGAATCGATCGTAGTATTCGGAACTGCTTAGAACAGTCGCATAGATTTCATCGATCGATTTTCCTTTTGCAAGTTCGCGTTGCCATACCGTCGACTCGCGGTCTGTCATGGGGCGACCGAGAAGTTGCTGATACCATTGTCCGATGCGGTCGATAGGCCGGTTTGCATTGGTAGGGATTCCCGGGTTCACAGCATTCGATGGAGGAACCAGAGTCATCTGAACGCGTTGGTTTCCGGCGTTGAGGTTTACTGGTACCGGGGAGTTCATTTCCAAGACGGTGTATCCGCGCTGGACGATTTTTGCTTCGATGGCATATCGGTGATTGGGTCGGATTTGAGATGGATCGACATCGACTTGGAAATCCATGGGCCAGCGACCGACATATGGGACTTGGGTTTCCCCAAGGGATACGTTTTGCCATTGTGGATAGGTGACGTCAACGATTCTTGCGATGAGCATCATACCGGGTTGCACGAGGTTGCGATTTCCGGTGTTTGCGCTGCCGAAGACCGATGTTCCAAATCCTTGAGAGCTACCGAAGAATTGAACAGGGATGTTGACCAATCGCGAATCGCGATGGTTTTGGACGAGTAAGTTTGCGCGGCCTTGAGCGTCGACCCGTCGAGCCAGTTCGTCGGCAATGTCGTAGGTTCTGCCGTTGACCACTCCGACTTGATAGCCATTGACCGCGATGATGATGTCTTGGGCCTCAATACCAGATTGCTGAGCGACCGAACCTGGCACCACGTTGCTTACCAAAACACCGGTAGAGGTATTTCGCGAGTAGATCCCGAGTTTGAAGGAGGTCGGGGGCTGTTGACCGGGAGGTAGGTAGCGTTCTTGGCCGCCGGGCATCGCGACGCGTGATTGTCCGATGGGATCTTCGCTGAATGCATCTCGATCGCGATCGTCTTGAGCTCTCGAAATCGAAGCTCCCAACGCAAGGATTCCGCAGAGGACAAAGAACTTTACTAAGCCTGAAAAGGCTGTGAGACTGTATGGGGTATGCGAGCTATTTTGTTTTGTTGGTAGGAACATGATTGCCTCGTGGCATGGTTTGCAAGTAGATGGATGGTTCGGGTTGATTACTTGAGGACTTCCCAGCCGAGGAGTTCCTGTTGAGCATAGATATCGGAGCGATCAAGTGGGACAAATCCATCTTTGACGAGGGAGTCTTGGCCTTGGTTGCTTAGGACGAAGCGAATGAATTCCTCGATTTGCGGAGCAAGCTTTCCTGATTCGTCGAGTCGTGCAACAACGGTGAGTTTACGCAACAATGGGTATCCCAAATCCACCGCTTGTGGATTGTTCGAAGCGATAAGGCGGCTTGCGTCGAGTGCGATTGGCAGTGGGCGAACGGAGTCATTGGTGACCCTTGTTGAGCTCACGACTGCGATCGCAGCCGGGTCGGCTGCAACGGCTTCTAAGATCTCAAGTTGGCTTTCCTTTTCAATTAACTTCACATCCGGTTTGCCTTGGATGGCCAAGACCGATTCGGAGACGGTTCGCAATCCGTGATTTTTGCCGATAACGATGAAATTGAGAGGTTTGTCCGCCAGTTCACCTTCGACTCCGAGATCACCCCATTTGGTGATGGACTTATCACCGGCGATGCTCAGTGGGGAGCCAATTTTTGCATCCCATGCGAGGGCTTTTAGTGGGTTTTTCGGATTAACGATGATCGAGATGACGTCGTATCCAACGCTGATTGCGACGACCCGATTCTTGGCATCGGTATTCAGAGACGCAAGTTCTTCGGAAGTGACTTCTCGGCTCAGCAAGCCGACGACAGCCGTCGGGTTAGTGACCTTCTTGAAGGAGTCTTCGGAGCCTTGGCAGTCGATTGTGCTTTTGAGTTCTGGGTGGATTTTGGAGAATTCTTCCATCCAGAGAGCGGCGATCGGTTGCATCAACGTCGAGCCGACGATTTCGATCGATCCTTCGATCGGTTTATCAGGGGCATAAGAAGGTGCAGATTCTTGAGCGCTTAGCGATGTCTCGGAAACGCAAAAGCCACCTGCAAGGCCGATGATGGCCAGGATTGCACTTAACCAAGTCGAAGGGAACCGGAGCCAAGTCGAAGAAAACTGGGTGGTGGAAGTCAGGTGATGTCGAAGCATAGAATATTGTCCCATCGTGCGTTGAGGGGGCATTGGATTTGTTGAAGAGTTTTTGGATTGAACGATCCGTGCGAGCATGGGAAAGGGGTTCCTTTCAAAGGAGCATGTGCGATGTACAAGGCATGCAGGTCTAGCGCAGCGTTCATCTTCCACGATCGCGCTAGAAATACAACAGGTGAAGAGTTGTCGGTTGGGCCGAGTTACTGAAAAGTCTCGGGATAGAGCCAAACCAAAATACGGTAAGGCCAAGGATGTGACCATGGATTAGGCCAGGAAATGGTGATGGAGAAAACGCTGATGGTCAACGCGAGGTAGACCAAGCCCCGCCAGAAGGGTTTCGAAGCGCAGCGGTCTATGGAGGGAAGCGCAAGCCAAATCCAGCCTGGAATTAGCCAGAACAGCCACCTGAATCCGCTTGAAACCCCACCGTAATTTCGATCGACGGTCTCACGAGTGGTGTAAAAAATCATGCATGCGATGGAGACCGCTAGTAACGCAGCGGCGATACCGTGTTCGCTGAGGATCCAGCGGCGCAGACCTTGAAGTTGGTTTTCTGGAAGTGACTCGGCCCGATATTCACTTGGTTGTGTCTGCGTAATGGTCCGTCGACCGCTTAATGCATCGGGCCCTTGGATGCACCATAGGGCACCCCCTAAGAATGCCCAAATCCAAATGGGAGTCAGCGAGAAAATACCGTGGTGTCCGATTGTAAAATGAAGCAAATACATCCAAGGGTTTGGTTCACCCAAGTCGACTCCCTTCTTGCTTCCCGGTAGCCAATACGACTTGGGATAGTCGTACCAGTCATCCCAGCGATGGACGTTCCATTGACTCTCGGCGGATGAGGGGGCCAAAGCAACTCGGTAGCCCGAGCTCTCATCGATGACTTGCCACACTCCATCTAATCGGGCTGGGATGATGCGGGAATCCGGAGTGATTTGCTTGTCGCTCACTTGTTCAGCGATCGATGCGATCCACTGCGACTGCTCTGGGAGTTCCTTGATTTTCTTCAAGTCATCTTTATTCGCGACGGCTTGTTTAAGGGTATCGAGATTCAAGGAGACCGAACCGATTTTTTCACCGACGGAGCGATGGGAGTAGGGAGGTCTCCAATCGCCGTGGGCCCAGTAGTTCGTCATGAGGAACAAAGCCGCGATCAGTGCCGAGGAGAAACCGAACCCCAGCAGCATCCGCCGCCAGTCAGCGAGGAAGACAATGCCGCCGATGGCGGCTGCCCAAGCAAGGGCGGGGAGTTCGCAAGCGACCGCCAGGGCGGAGGCGGTGCCGAGGCTTAGCCAAGCGTTCCATGGAGCTTTCGAACCGCTTTGTGCGGCTTGGATGATTTGCCAGGCGAAGGCGAGGCTGATTGAGAAGAATATCGCGCCGTGCAGGTGGTTGTTCAGAGTGACTACGAAAGTCGTTAGGTAAGTACCCCAGAGAGCGAGCGAGAGGATCATGAAACGCGTCCAAGCTCTCGGGATATGTTGCTCGAGCCATCGATGAAGCAAGCACCACCAGAGTGCCAGTGGGATAAGATTGACGAGCACCAGGACGATGCGACCGATCAAAAACGGATCTTCGGTGAGCTGTTTTCCTCGGACGGCGTGAACGGCCATCATCACCGGTTTCGTGACGGCAGCAAGCATCAGCGTCAACAAAGGTGGTTTGCTTGAATAACTATGTTCTTGGCCATCAGCACCTCGATGGCGAACCATGTCGATGGTGTTCCATAACTTCGATTTCCCCTTGCTATCGAGGATCTCGACGATGGAGTCGATCTCCCAGCGGCCTTCTTGCGTTAAAGCTGCGATAGCACTCCATCGCGATCGATCGTTTGCGCTGAGAAATGGGACTTCGTTGTTCACCGCAGTGACGCCGCAAATCCGAGCGAGATTGACTGTGGTCGCAAGGAGAATCATCCACCACCCAAGGGTGCGTGTCGAGATAACGACCGAAGTGGTTTGAAAGTCGTTGGTCATGGTATCAGCTCGCGTGCTATCAGCTGATTGGGCTCAGCTAGTGGGGTGAGAGATGTTCAAGGAAGGTGTTGGTTCGAAGTTGTCGTTGTGGACTTAGCAATGGAGTAGATGGGGCGAGTATTTCCGGAATTTGCCACAAGCAATTCAGCGAGGAGCCCGGTCGCAAAGGATTGGATTCCGAGCATGATCAGAAGTATCGCAACAAAGAATGACGCTCGTTCGTGCAGATGAACCGGCGTCGGTGAGCCGATGGCTCGAGTCCAGACCCAAGCGATCATCAAGGTCACCAGCAGTGCAGAGCCGAGGAGTAGTAAGCAGCCGCCGAGTCCCCCGAGAAGGTGTTGTGGACGGTATCGAAAGCGGGTCAAGAAGACAACGGTAGCCAAGTCCATGAGTCCTTTCGGGATTCGGGACCAGCCATATTTCGATTGACCGTGAAGTCGAGGGTGATGTTCGACTGTGATTTCGGCAACTCGATATCCTCTTGCCGCTGCTAGCACAGGGATAAAGCGATGCATCTCACCGTAGAGGCTGATTTCTTCGAGAACTTCTTTGCGATATGCTTTGAAGCCGCAGTTGAAGTCATGCAATGGAAGTCTGGAGAAGTATCGCAAGATCCCATTGAAGACTTTCGATGGCCAGCGTTTATGCCAAGGATCGAATCGGCGTTGTTTCCAACCGCTGACCACTTCATACCCTTCGTCAAGCTTGGCGAGCATCCTGGGTATTTCCTTCGGATCGTCCTGCAAATCGGCATCCATCGTGATGATGGTCTTGCCGGTCGCCTGTTGAAACCCCGCACTGAGCGCAGCGGCTTTCCCAAAGTTTCTACGAAATCGTATCCCGTGGACCGTCGACTTGGACTTTGCCAATCTCTCGATCTCGTTCCAGGATTCGTCCGACGATCCATCATCGATCAAGAGGATCTCAAAGGGAGTGATTGCGTTCGATTGGCAAACGGACTCGATGCGGTCGACGAGTTCACACAGCGTCGATTGCTCATTGAGAAGTGGAATTACGAACGAAAGTTGTGTCATTTCTCAGCGCCGCGAGCTTGGCACAGCTCCGGTAAGTGGCTGCGAACAAACAGGAATAATGCAATGCCAAATCCTAATCCACTTAAATCCGCATACCAGTCCTCGATGTCGCATACCCTATCAAAGAAGGGTTGCGTCCATTCGTCAAAAGCACCAAAAAGGGCTCCAACTCCAAACGAAAGGCATGCTAGGAGAAAAGATGGTTTGAAAAAGAAACAGTGCATCCAATAGGTAAGGATGAATCCAATTCCAAGATAAGCCACAAGGTGCAATGACTTGTCTCCCACATTTTGAGCAATCGGTGGACTGCTCGATGGTGGGATGTGCGTCAGAGTGTAGAGGATCAAGAAACAGGCGGCGGTAAGAATTGAAACGGCTTTCCTTTCAAATCTCGCAATTTGCTCTGCTTGAAAACGCACTCCCTTCGTGCGCTCTGTTTTGAGGCTCTCAGCTTTGATGCTATCTGCGCGTTTGCGGGTAGATTGGCCAGCGGCTTCCACCCGATGAGAATTCCCTGCCGCGTAACTTTCCATCGAAATAAGCTTCCTGCTTTGGGTCAACGAATGGTTGCGTTATGCATCCTGATCGAGCGCGGGCGGATAGCTCCCAAGGGATGGATTTGGTTAAAAAAAAGAAGCCTCGAAATTATCGAGGCTTCGATTTTACGTTTTCTCAGTATACCGGTTTTTTCGATCAGTCCCACCACCATTGGCTGTTTGCCAAATCCGCAGGTGCGGAAAGCTTGGTCGAGACTCCATCGAGTTCGTTGTCGACTGCTGGATCGGAAGCGAGCTTGCGAGCAGAGATGTGCACACCGCCGATTGGGGTGATGAGCAATCCATCTTTCTTAACTGCGTTAACCGCTGGTTCGACTTGCGAGATGGCTGGGTTCGTCAACGTCACGAGTTTGGATTCATCACCGAAGACTCCAAGGTCCCAGTTAGAACGTCCGTAGAGATCATTTTGTTGCATGAAAGCTGCGACAACACTCATGTCGAACAAGTTTCTCATGTGGCTGAAGACGGGAATCGCTTCTCCCAGAGCTTCAAACTTCTGGGTGAATTCCTTGGCGAAAGCCACCGATGCGGAGTCACCCGAACCGGCACCTCGGGTCCTGGTCCCGGACTTGTTGAGGAATTCCTTCTCTCCGGTGAGCTTAACCCCTTGCCCTTGCAAGTGTAGGGCCGAGCGATCTTCGTTCGTGGAAACCTTCGAATAGTCTGCTTCGAAGTACCAGCGTTGCAGTGCGTTCTTGTTCGCGCCAGCTTGAGTTCGAGCGATCCAAGGTGTGAACGGGATAACCGTGTTTTCCAATCCCAAACCGATGAGCTTCATTCGGTAGTCAGCTTCGACTAGCACGCGAGCGAAGTTCGTTTCGCGAGGCACACCCTTGACCGAAACAACTTGATAACCAAGAGCTTGTTTCATCCCTGCAAGGACGTTTGCGTTGATTTGATTTGCGCGACCTTCGAACTGTGCGTTGTACTGATTCATCCGCTTGATCCCTTCTTGGGTCGGATCAATCGACACAGCGATCGAGCCTGCTGGCTCTTTGTTCGGAGCGTAGGTCCGAAGAGCAACGACCAAGTCGAGGAGCTTCAGGACGGACTTGCCCGACTTGAGTCCAACACGATCTCCGTTTTCGGTGACGTGAATCTTTTCCGCTGGGCCAGCGATGACAATGTCGTTCGATTCGGGGAGGTAGAAAACATATTCGATGCGAGTCAGACCGGCCAAGCCGAGCATCTCTTCATCGAGTTCTTGATCTTCCGAAAGCCGTTGAGCAACGACACTCTCAAGTCGGTTCAGAGATACTTTTCGCATCTCGGAGACGATTTGTTCGTTGCGGTCGGTCGACTTCAACGTCGCCATGCGCATGCGTGCGGCTAAAGCGTTGTCGATGTTGCTAATTCGCAACACACCTTGCGGATCGATTTCGACACCACCGCCGTTCCCGCTGTCATTATTGTTGTTGTTATTATTGTTGTTGTTATTGTTGTTGTCTTGGGAGTAGCCCATCGTTGCACAGAGTGCAACCAACAATAACGAGCCGGTCGATTGGCCCAATCGGGAAAGTAAACGATGGAAAAGCATCAGGGATCGCCTTGTACTACTGAAATGCGGTCAGGTCCGAACTGAATAGGTTCTTCCGACTCTTCTCGTGGGGTATCGGACGCGGGAATCTGCCATCCGATTGCAAAACAACGTAACTTCCAAGAATAGTTCCTGATTAGGTGGATATCAACAATTTGCGCAAATTAGGCGGGCAGGAGGAACTAGGAAAAACCATTTTTTTGGGAAAATTCGTTGTTTTCCGGAGAATCGATCAAGTTCGCTTGACGGGAAAACTCCTTGGGAGCTACATCAAGTCGGTGAGTATTCCGCATGGCGAATCGCGAAGCGGGAACCGATCGGCTTGCAGAATCCAAGGTTGAACTGAACCGTTGCTCCACCCAAGAGAATTCCAAGATGAAACGCAAGAAGTGGGGCTCAGGCCGCCTCGCTGCGTTGATTTTGCGCTCTCTACGCAACGGATCGCTTCGGGAATTCCTGGGCGAGTAAGCCGTTACATCCTGTCGATAGCTTGGTTTTTGCTTGTTTTAGCTCCGCAATTGCAGGGGCAAGCCCCTCCGCCGTTCCCGTCGACGACTCCCGGTTATTCCACCGGCGGATATCCTTCGACGGGTTATCCCTCCACAGGTTATCCAACTACGGGGAGTCCTACCGGCGCGTTCCCTGCAACCACCCTGCCACCGGTTTCTACAACGCCGACGTATGCTGGCGTGCCGCCGGCAATCCCAAGCCCAACGTATCCGTCCCCGGGGTATCCTTCCATGACAGCCGCACCGTCGGCGGCCCCGGCGGGTAGCTACAACCCATATGCTCCAACGTTTCGGCCAAGCACCGCACCGACTTCGAGTTTCAACCAAGTCTACAATTCTTGGATGGATTGGCTTTCCGGGGCTCCTTCGCCAACGGCTTATGGTGCTCCGGCCCCGTACGGTGCAACGACAGCTTATGGCGCACCGACTTCATACGGCGCGCCATCTACTTACAGTGCACCGCCGACTTACAGCGCTCCGCCGACTTACAGCACACCGCCAACCTTTAGTGCCCCGCCGAGTACTTACTCTGCTCCTGGCTACCCAGCACCTTCCTATCCAGCACCGTCCTATCCTGGCCCGTCCTATCCTGGCCCGACTTATCCTGGCCAAGCGTATCCCAACCCTGCTTATCCGAACCCTGCTTATCCGGGGGCGAACCCTTATGGTTACCCTCAAGGCCCCTATCCGAATTCGTGGAATTCGTGGTGGTACAACACATCGACCGCTGTGCAGACTCAGACAGAACAGACGATGCGATTTTGCCAAGGTGTGCGATTCCGCTATACCTATGTCCCCGGCAACACAGACTTCGGAGGTGTTTCCGGCAATCAGATCGAAAGTCATGATTTCGAGACATCGATGGTTTTTGCGATCCCGAAGTTTCTCGGTTGTTCGCAGCCTTGGTATTTCATGCCGACGTATGTTCAGCATCTTTGGGCCGGGCCGGTGGTTCCCGGAAGCGATCTGCCAGGTTCTGCATTCAGCGCGTTTCTCGATAGCACTTGGGAAACCGATCCACTTCAGACCTTTGGAGCGGAGCTAGGTTGGCGGGTCGGGGTGCATTCGGCCTTCGATGCAATCAGCACGGAGAGCATTCGACTCCAAGGAAAAGCGCTTGGTAAACTTCGGATGACCCCTAATTCGACATTGCGAGCCGGGGTCTACTACATCGATCGCAACAAGATCAAGCTGTTGCCAGCGGGCGGGATTCTATGGATGCCCAATCAGGACACCCGGTGGGACTTGTTCTTCCCGGAGCCTAAGCTATCGCACTATCTGACCACCTTTGGAAACAAAGATGTTTGGTGGTACCTGACCGGTTATTACGGTGGTGGAGCTTGGACGATCAAGCAGGTCGATGACGATACGACGGATGAGATCGACATCAACGACATCCGGGCTTTGGTCGGATTTGAAACCGGTCGCAACGATCTGCTTCGCCAAGGTTTCCGAACGTGTTTTCTAGAGTTTGGCTACGTGTTCAATCGCGAGCTTATCTACCGAAATCGTTCTTCGGCGAATCTCGAACCCGAAGACAGTCTGATTTTCCGAGCCGGTTTCGGTTACTAATCTGATTTGCAAATGGCCCGATTAGGTCATTTGGCCGATTCGAGAAATGCTCCGAGCTAGAATTTGGGGCACGGATCTGAGGAACGACTTGAAAACAGTTGCTATACTAATGTTACCTTGGTGCATGCGTTCCTTGGCGAACTGAGTTCCTCGACGCATATGATTCCAAGGTGCTTACGCCCGGTATTCACGGCAGCTTAAGCCCTCCTCCGACGTCACTGCGATCAAATCGTGGTTGATGTCGGTTCACCCCCCCTACCCCATCGATGCAACTATGGCGATTGTCGCTTTGTCTCGCCCGTTCCGCTTCTTCGTTCTATCTGCCTACAGTTCGCTGTTGGTCAGTGGCTTGTTCGCTATCGCTACTGCCAGTGGGCAAAGCGAAAATGTGCAAAGCGAAGTTCCAATGCCGGTAGCTTCGGAGGAACACGAGTTTTTTGAGAAGCAAGTCCGGCCTATTCTTGCCGAGCACTGTTGGAAGTGTCACAGCGGCGAGGCTGGAGAGTCGAAGGGGAGTCTGCGACTGGACCATTCAACATTTATTCTCCAAGGAGGAGACTCCGGTGCTGCTTTGGTGCCGGGGGATCCTGCCGGTAGCTTGCTCTTCCAATCGGTCAATTACGATGGGTATGAAATGCCTCCCGATGGGAAGATTGCCCAGGAGAAGATCGATGTGCTGAAGAAATGGATCGCTTCCGGGGCTTATTGGCCCGAGGAACCACTGCCGGAGAGTAAGGAGCCTCAAGAGGCATTTGATCTCGAAGCAAGGCGCGAGTCCTTTTGGGTTTGGCAACCGCGTGTGAAGGTAACACCTCCTGTGGTGATTGCATCCACTTCCAATACCCCTGATTCAAATGGTGAGGATGCTGGCGGCTCAGCGGTTACTTCTAAGGCATCGATGCAAGCATGGTCATCGACATCGATCGACCCGTTTGTGTTGCAGCGCATGAGTGAGGCTGGGTTAGAACCGAATCCGCAAGCAGACCGGGCCACGTTGGTTCGTCGCGCTTATTTGGATTTGATCGGTCTACCCCCATCTCCTGAAGAGCTTCGCTTTTACGTTGAGTCTCAAAATGCCGATTGGTATCCGGAGCTGATCGATTCGCTCCTAGCGAACCCACAATTCGGTGTTCGCTGGGCAAGACACTGGCTCGATTTGGTTCGCTTTGCACAATCGCGAGGTCACGAGTTCGATGAAGATATTCCGTCGGCGGAGCCTTACCGTGATTATGTGATTCGAGCTTGGAATGCTGATGTTCCTTTCGATCAGTTCCTGCGAGAGCACCTCGCTGGAGATTTGCTCGAGTCCCCCCGGACCGATCCGGCGATGGGTTGGAACGAGTCGGTCATCGGCACTGGATTTTGGCATTTCGGGGAGTGGGTGCATTCCCCGGTCGACGCGCGGAAGGACGAGACGGATCGACTCGACAACATGGTCGATGTCTTCAGCAAGACTTTTCTGGGGATGACGGTGGCCTGTGCACGTTGTCACGATCACAAATTCGATGCGATCAGCCAAGAGGATTACTATGCAATCTACGGATTCTTGCGATCGAGCGACTATCGGCTTGTGCGTTTCGAGACTGACTTGCAACATCGCTCTATAGCCAAAGAACGTTCGAAGATCCATTCGCAAATCGAGTCGAAAGCGCTTGGGGCGATCAAGCAGATTTTGGAGCAGACGAGCAAGCTTGAAGCTGGGCAGGACACGCCCCAAGGGAAGTTTGCGATGGAAGTTGCCGGAAAAATCAATCAAGTGCGGGGGCTAGCTTCTACTCTTGCAGCACCTCAGGATCCGCATGTGGTTTGGGATGCACGCGATGCGGACCGAACCCTCTGGCAATCCGACAGTGTGATCTACGGATCAGGACCGAACATGGTTGGCTCATTGAGCTTGGCGCAATCTCCCACCGGGCCAGCATGGATGTTGCATCGCGCTACTGAAGCCTCGCGGGATTTGTACTGGAATCCGATGACGCAAACTTCGCACGGAGTCAACCGCCAGAATAGGAACTCCCAAGTTCAAGAGGCGGGCAAGTTGATGCCGACGAAGAAGTTTACTTTGAATTCAGGGAAGGTCTCTTATTTGGTTCGCGGTGCATTCCGCGCGTTCGCAAGCATCGACTCGCATCGCTTGATTGCTGGCCCATTGCACGGTGAGGTTCTCTTTGAGAATGGAGGACCGGATAACGAGTACCGCTGGGTGACTCAATCGCTTGACCGATATAAAGGTAAAACCGTTCACATTGAATTGTCGCCATTGCAAGACAAACCGTTTGGTTTGGTGCAAGTGATCGATGGAGTTCCACCGGCTGTCGCTCCTAGTGCCGCCCCGGATGTTGCTTCAAGCGTTGCGGTGTGGAATGACGTCCGCGAATTGGCTTTGAAGCAAATCAGCGACTCGCCCAATGGGCAATTGAGCGTTGCGGATCAATGGGCTGTCTCGCAGTGGACAAGCAGTCTGCTTGAATCGAAGGATATCGTTTTTCCAAATACGCTTCCTCCAGACGTTTCGCAGCGAGCAACGGAAGCTTTCGACGTGCTTTCTAAGTCCGCTGTGGAAAGTCGCGATCAAGACCAACAATTCGCTGCGCGTACAACTTGGCATTCGCAGCTTGCACTCGCCATGCGCGATGGCAGTGGGATTAATGATGCATTGTTGATTCGAGGTAACCACTTGCGGCCCGGCGCAGAAGTACCCCGAAGAAATCTTGAAGCGCTCGGAGGCAAGCAACGTCCGTACCTTGGAAGCGGTTCTGGGAGATTGGCTCTCGCTCAGGAGTTGATCGCAAGCGATAACCCATTGGTAGCTCGAGTGATCTCCAATCGCCTTTGGCACCACCTGCTTGGACGTGGCATTGTTGCGACTACCGATGATTTTGGTGTTTTGGGAATGCGGCCGACTCACCCCGAGTTGCTTGATTATTTGTCGAATTCGTTGATCGCACAAGGCTGGTCGCTCAAGGGGTTGATTCGCGAAATCTGTTTGTCGAACACTTATCGTCAAGATGCGCGCCCGAGTGTGAAGGCAGCCGAAGTTGACCCGCAGAACAACTTGCTCTCTCATGCGAGAATCAGGCGATTAGAATCTGAGGCGCTTCGCGATACGCTTATGGCAATCGCCGATGAACTGGATTTAAGAGGTACCACTCCCGAGGCTCCTTGCGTTCCGGTTCATTTGACCGAGTTTCTAGATGGCCGGGGACGACCAGGCCGCAACGGCCCATTGGATGGTGGTGGCAAACGAAGCATTTATCTTGAGGTCCGACGGAACTTCCTCAATCCGATGATGCTCACTTTTGACACCCCGAGTCCGTTCAGCACTATGGGACGTCGCAACGTATCGAATGTCCCTGCACAATCGTTGATTCTGCTTAATGATCCTTTTGTGCATCAGTTGGCCGATCGATGGGCAGACCGCGTATTGCAAGTCAGCGAGAACGACTCGGAGCGAATTCGTTGGATGTGGGTCAAAGCTTTTTCGCGAGAGCCCACGGCGGCTGAAATCGAGATCACTGAACGCTTTGTCCGTTCTTCCGACTTTGCGAATCGCAAGGACGCTTATCGATCCCTTGCGCATATGGTGATGAACAACAAAGAAGCCATTTATCGCTTTTAAGAAATAACTACAGATGCACTCTAACAATCATCCATCCGCTGAGCTTGGCGGCACGAAATCCTCTATGTTTTCCCACATGAATGCTTCCACGCACCGTCGCGGTTTTATGTCCTTGGTCGGTTGCGCAGGGGCTTCGATGTCACTTGCCAATCTTGGAGGATCACTCCTGGCCGATGATAATCTTCCAGGTGCTGAATCTACTGGGAAACAAGGAAAGCTGTTTGTGTATGTAGGGACTTTCAGTTCCCCATTGAAAGATACGTTGCCGACCCAAGTCGACTTGCCGCCAGGTAATGGGATAGGAATTCATGTGTTCGAGTTGGACCGCGAGAGTGGCCAAGGGAGTTTTCGCGGGGCGTTCGAATTGGGGACCAGCCCTAGTTGTTTGGCTGTGAATCGGGCCGGGACGATTATGTACAGCGCAAATGAGACAGATCGTGTTAATCCCACGAAACAACCTGTTGATCCGGTTACAGGAAGTAAGCATGGAACGGTCAGTTCGTACCGTATCGATCCTCAGACTGGTATGCTTGAACAATTGAACACCGTCGAAAGTGGCGGGGCTGGGCCTACGTATGTAGCGCTGCACCCAAGCGAGAAATACTTGTTCGTCGCCAATTACTTCGGTGGTAGCGTGGCGGTGTTTCCAATCCGCGCTGATGGGACTTTAGGAGAAGCGACCGACGTGCAAGTCGACGTGGGAGAGATTGGTCCTGCGCGTGCGGTGCATGCACCGACAGGAAGTTTTGCATTCAGTGGTCATGACCGAACTCACGCGCATCAGATCGCTTCGGATCCAAGTGGGAAGTACGTTTTGCACGTCGATTTAGGTCTCGATAAGATCTTTGTTTGGCGATTCTCCGAGCAGACAGGTAAGCTGTCGCCTTGCGATCCTCCTTATGTTGCATTGCCACCCGGGGATGGTCCAAGGCACTTCCATTTCCATCCAAACGGGAAATGGCTGTACTCGATCCAGGAGGAAGGTTCCACGATGGCAGTCTACGATTGGGACCCGCAGAAGGGTACTTTGAGCCATCGTCAAACGCTATCGACATTGCCAGCGGGATATGCAGGAAGCAACTTCTGCTCAGAGGTTTTGGTCTCGCACGACGGACGCTACGTCTACGCTGGGAATCGGTTGCACGACAGCATTGGAATATTCGCCGTCGAGCAAGATGGAACGCTCAGGTACATCGGTGAAGAATGGACCAGAGGGAATTATCCTCGCAGCTTTGGATTTGATTCTTCAGGCAAGCTTTTGTTGTGTTGCAATCAGCGAGCCGATCACGTAGCGGTCTTTCGAGCCGAAGCGTCGACAGGTCGATTGAATTTTACGGGGAACTATTTGCCGGTTGGGAATCCGTCGATGGTGTTGTTTATCGAACGCTGATAGGCATTAGGCATTAGGCATTAGGCATTAGGCCAGTGCTGTGCCTCTTGCGGTGCAATGTTAGCGGAGCGGCGCAAGCCGCCCGGTGTTTGGTGTACCGGGTTCAATTCGATTTTTAGCGTTGAACCAATTAGCGTCCGTGACGTTGTAGTGTACGGGTTATGTGCTGTGCCTCTTGCGGTACAATAGAAGCGGAGCGGCGCGAGCCGCCCGGTGTTTGGCTACGAAACTTCCAATGAAAGCGGCGCGGCGCAAGCCGCCCGGTGTTTGGCATACCCGGTTCAATTGCAAGTTGTGGAACTGACTACTTTTGGATTTCCCAAGTCGTTCCTTGTTTGCCGTCTTGCAGGGCGATACCGATTTCTTTGAGGCCATCTCGGACAGCGTCGGATGTAGCGAAGTCGCGTCGAGCGCGAGCTTCCATCCGCAGTTTGATCACCAGTTGCATCAGGCCTTCGACAACATTGCCGTCAGTTGAGGAGTGGTTTGAAGATGGTACTGGTTTTCGGAAGATGCCCAACAAGGCTGCGAGTTCACGCAAGACCGACAGGCCGTTTTTAAGTTGATCGCAAGCTTCGGGGGTGGCGGATTCTTCGAGTTTGTTTTGATCGATGAATCGGTTTAGCGAACGAGCCATTTCAAATAGGTCCGCTGTGGCTCCACCGGTATTGAAGTCATCGTCCATTTTGGTGAGGAACGATTCTCGGAACTGAGCCATTTCGACCAGAAGAGCCGAGGATGCTTCGGGTGGTTTCGAGTCGCTTCGGCGGATCGCGTAGGGAATGTCGTAGACGGATTGTCCAAGGATCTTCTCGGCGCGAGCGAATAGGCGGTAGAAGGTCTCCAGGGCCGATCCGGCTTCTGCTAACGGTTCGTCGCCGAAGACGCTTGTGGAGCGATAGTGGGATCGAAGAAGAAAGAATCGTATGCGTTCACCGGTGTGTTTGGCGATCAGTTGAGCGAGACCGCCAGCTCCTTTGCTCCGGGAAATTTTCCCAGAAGCATCGGATGGGGCTGCGGGTGTATCACGATCGGATCTGCCACCGACTTTGCCGGCGTCATCCGAAGCTCTCATCAGACCGTTGTGCATCCAGTACTTGACCATCGGTTTGCCGTGGCAGCATCGACTTTGGGCAAGTTCGTTTTCGTGGTGTGGGAAGACTAGGTCTAGTCCACCGCCGTGGATATCGAAGGTTTGTCCGAGGATGCTGCGGCTCATGGCGGAGCATTCGATATGCCATCCAGGCCGTCCCGGCCCCCATGGGCTTGGCCAGCTCGGCTCATTGGGTTTTGCTGATTTCCAGAGGGCGAAATCTCCTGAAGAGCGTTTTCGAGCAGCGGCTCCCCCTCCTTCTCCTTGTTGGTCATCTGCGGTGCGGTTGCTCAGACGGCCGTATTCAGGATCTCGGGCGACATCGAAGAAAACATCTCCGGTGCTTTCGTAGGCGAACCCTTTTGCGATCAATTCCGATACAAAAGCGACGATTTCCGGGATGCAGTCGGTCGCACGCGGCATTCGATCGATTTGGTTGACCCCTAGGGCGGCTAGATTCGACAGGTAGTCTGCCGTCATTTCGGTCGCTAACTGAAACATTGAAATCCCTTTTTCCTTGGATTTCACGATCAGCTTGTCATCCACGTCCGTGATATTGACAACCCAGGTTACATCGTAGCCGCAATAGGTCAAAAAGCGTTTTACGGTGTCGAAAATGACCGGCCCAACCATGTGTCCGATATGGGCTTCGGCGTACACCGTCGGTCCGCATAAGTACATTCCCACTTTACCGGGAACCAAGGTTTCGAAAGGTTCCTTTGTTTTCGTCAGCGTGTTGTAGACTCGGATTGGATAAACAGACATGATTTCTTACTCAAGGGCCACGATGGATAACACGTAGAATCGTTTTAAGCTACAGTATAAGTAAATGAATTGGGGGTTCCGCGTTCCTACCCCCCAGTCCGTTGCTTGTCTTTTAAATGAAAACCGACAATATGGAAGCGGCCGGCGTGAATTCGACCGTCGGTACGTTAGCGAATGGCAGCAGCGGCGTCCATCGCAATCGCCGTTAGCCAGCCCCCCATGCAGCCCGGGTCGCTGCGGCAAGGTTCGCTCCCTACGATAGGCTAACTGAAAAGTTCGCACCAACGCACACATGAATCCAATTAAAATTCAAACCGGTGGCCTGACAGATCGTGGGCTCGTTCGCCAAGAGAACCAAGACCAATATTTCATCGGCGAATTGGCTCGCAGCATCCGACTGCACTCGACTTCTTTGCCGATCGCACCGCAGGCGAATCTCCTCGGAGGTTCTCTTGGACATCTGTTCATGGTTGCAGATGGCATGGGAGGTCATCGTGCGGGGCAAGAAGCAAGCGGGCTGGCAGTGCAGTATTTCCTCGCTGCTATCTTGAACCGGCTGCAGTGGAATAGTCTGATTTCGACCACCGATGATCATCTTCTGGTCGATGACCTTCGAGAGATGCTCAACGAAGCCCACAGCGAAATCCGTCGTCAGTCGGAAGCTTCCGAAGCTCTCACTGGGATGGGGACGACCTTTACGATGGCATATGTCGTCTGGCCTCGCATGATCGTCGTCCACGCGGGTGATACTCGCTGCTACCACTACCAAAAGGGAGTCCTGCGGTTATTGACAAGCGACCACACCGTCGCGAATCAAATGATGCGATCTGGTCGGCTCAAGTCCAACGCGGCGGAACGTTCGCCTTGGTCGAATGTCCTAGTCAATGCTCTCGGTGCAGGAGCCGAAGGTGTACAAGCCGAGATCGCGATGATCAATCTTGAACCTGAAGATGCAATCCTCTTGTGCAGCGACGGATTGAACAAACATGTCGATGACTTAACGATCGAACGGGTATTAGTGGAAGCCGACACGGTCCATGAAGCTTGTGAACGCCTCGTGAAGCTGGCCAAAGATGGAGGCGGAACCGATAACGTCACGGTGATCGGTGCCCAGTGGAGGCTTTGCGCTCCAGATCCAATGATGAGAGTAAGCGCCGCGATGCCTTCGGAGCAAAAGGTCGTTGCGGAATTAGCAAGCCCCCATCGCTTCATGGAATCGACAATGGACTATCATACCCAGTTCTCGACGATCGATTCGGACGATAAGTCTCGAGATACCGATCCGTTGCCACCGATGTCCGAAGGTCTCTAAGGCTACCAATTATCCTGGCGTTGACTTAAAACGCAAAGCCATAGTACCCGGTTGCCTTACTAACAAGTTGCCTTCCCGTCCAGTTGTCTTACCACCCAGTTGTCTTACCACCCAGTTGTCTTACCACCAAGCTGTCGATGCCCCTTCCACCAATTCTGGCACGTTCACTTTTTGTCCCTACCTTTGCTTGGAATTACGCTCAAGCACGGATATTGCACCGTCGCCATTGGTGGGATGCGGTCGATGATTATGTTGTGCTCGGAGCATTGCCACTGAAGAGCGACGTACCGAAGCTTGCGAACTTAGGTGTTCGCAACGTGATCAACATGTGTCAGGAGTACCGCGGGCCGATCAAGGAGTATTTGAAATACCGGATCGAGCAACTGTGGCTTCCAACCGTGGACTTCAATCCACCCTCACTCGACGATGTCGAACGAGGTGTCGCATTCTTGCAACGCTGTGTGGCTAAAAAAGAACGCACCTACGTACACTGCAAAGCTGGTCGAGCGCGATCCGCCACGATTGTCCTTTGCTGGTTGGTAAAACATCGCTCGATGAGTCCAGAGCAAGCACAGGCAAGACTTTTGGATCGACGGCCGCACGTCAACCCTCGTCTGCTTGAACGGCAAGTCGTGCGGGAGTTCCTTGGAATGACCTCCTCTCAATCGATTGCTGCCAAATAGACTGCTGCAAATCGCAAAGGATACGACTATGAATTCCGATCCCCATCGACCTGTTGTCCTGAGCGATTTTCTCACTGAGATGGAAGCTCGATTGCTGATCGGATTTTTAGAAGCCCAAGGGATCAAGGCTTTCAATAGCGGTGCCGGGGGCGCGACCGGATGGCCCGATGCGGCGGCTTATGCTCAAGTCGTCGTGAGAGAAGTCGACCTTGAAGTAGCTAAAGCTGCGATGCAACAGTGGCTCGAGGATGCTCAGGATGAACCGGATGAGGATCCTGAAAATATGGAATTTGAGGATCAGGAGTAAGGCATGGTCCATGATTCGCTTCTAGCCGATGGGACGCGTGTTCAAAAGGACAAGGATTCGATCGACCCGGGCGTGCAGTACAAAGCTTGTCATTGCTGTGGGTTGGTTCACCGACTACCCGGTCCTGCGTTGATCGAGTCCACCAAGTACGTTTGCACTCGCTGTGGTACAGCGATTTCCACAGGGAGCGATTCACGGCGATCATTGCAACGCACCGCCGCTGCTGCACTGGCCGCGTTGCTGTTGTTCCCCGCAGCGATCTTCCTGCCCATCCTAGAAATTGAGAAGCTTGGGCATACCTATACCAGTTCGATTGTCGGCGGAATCGTCGAACTCTATGAACATGGCAGCTGGTTCGTTGCGACGGTCATCTTGCTATTTTCGATTGTCTTGCCGGTATTCAAGTTGGTGATGTTGTTGGAGCTTTGCTGGCTGCGTTGGCTTGAACAGCATCATCGGGCGTGGGCTTACCGCGCGTTAGAATTCTCCGGACGCTGGAGTATGCTCGACGTGATGCTTTTGGCTTTTCTCGTCATGTTGGTCAAGCTATCCGGACTCGTCGAGTTTCATGTCGGCCCGGCGGTCATAGCCTTCGCTGCTTGTGTTGCGATGAACATGATCGCTTCGATGGTCTTCGACCCGCACTCGATCTGGGGTGAAGAATAAACGCAGATGTGTGCTACGAGTGGTTTATTCCAAGCCGAAATAACCAGCAGGCGGGATCGCTTGACCGCCGATAATTCCTAGCCCCTTGCTCGGCAGAAATCTTGGTTCGAGCGCGAACTGGAAGGCTGCATTGTCTCGACCGGAGTCGACTGCAAGCCCGAGTCGCAAGAGGAAGGATTCCCCGATTCGCGTCAGGCCGATGGTATGACCGTTGCTTCCCGACGGGCCGAAGTCATAAACAGATCCTGCGACCACCGCCCATTTTTCATTCATGCGATAAGTCAAAGTGGAAGTCAGAAGTTGAGCGCTGACGGGGCCATCGAGATTGGTAAAACCAACATAGAAATCACCTCGCAACGGTCGGGAAATCAGCGTGCCAAATGTCGTCGCTTGTAATCCCCTCTCGAACATGTCGTAGTATCCGTCACTGAGCAAAGTCACGCGATCGCCGACGTGGTATCGGAATTCATAGTTAATCCCACCGATCGACTCACCGAAATTATCTCGGTCAGGTTTGGCGAAGTAGATTGCATCAACGTCGAATTCGACCACGTCTGAGATGCGCTCGCGACCTTGGACGCCACGTTTTGTCTGCCATCGTTGATGGACGCCAAAACGACTTTGCAACTGATCGGTGACGACTTGGGAGCTAGTTGCTGTCACATAACGTTGCATGCCTTGACGGGCCGCATAATCGACAGAGTCGAATTGAGCGGGAAGCGTACCACCGAAGGTGTTGAACACAAGTCGCCGACGGAAGTGTTCTTGGCTGTTGTCATCGATCGGATCGTAGAGAGGAAGCAAATCGAGTTCTTTGGTCGTGTCGGCGTACCATGTTTCGGTTTCAAAGGAAATCTTGTGAGCCAACCCGTTGAGGTTGAACAATGAGCTTTGTACTTCGGGAGCCACTCGCCACATCGGTAGAGACGTCCGCAATCCTGCTTGACCCGTCAAACGACCAAGGGAATCTCCGTTGAGGTCTTCTCCCCAGTACGCCGCTTCGCCCGAGACAAACGGGACCCATTTGGAGTGCCCGGTATCCCAAGGTAGGGAAAGCTCTTGTCGCGTGGCGGCTTGAATGCCTGAGGATTTTTGCTCCCAAGGCTGTAGCTGGAACTTCGCTGCATCTTGAGGATCCGTCGGAGTGGAGGCAACTCGCAATTGCCCATAACCGACTTGAGAATGGGAATGCCAAGTCATCCAGTCTGCAACGTTTTGACCGAGCCAATAGTGATCGAGTCGTGGAAGCCACTGTGTTTCAGTGAAGAAGTCATTGAGGCGGACTTGGCCCCAGATATCGAGCATCTGTTGACCGAGGAAGTAGTGGCGATAGCGCAGTGCAGTGGAGCGATCTTTGAGCGTGTCCCATTCCTGTTCGAAGTACTGCTCAAGAAAATTTCGGTCGGAGATGTACCCGAATTCTGCCCAGAATTCTTGATCGGGCGAGAGGAGTTGCCGGTGTTGCAGTACCATCCGACCACGCGAGGTCTCTTCTGGTACAAGCCCAGTGCGGTCGCTACCGAGTGTATCGAGTCCTTCGTCGTTTAGCCCCCATGCATCGAAGTAACCGTAGGCAGGGCCTCCGCCGTGAAGGGATGGAAGGTTGTAACGGAAGTTTGTTCCGAGTGCGAATCCTCGTTTGCTCAGGTAGTCCGTTGATAGCCCCCACTTCGTCCCATCTACCGCATCGATACCGAAGATTTGATATAAGTCCCAATCGACAAGTACTTGGGTGCCGAAGATGTTGTCATTGCGAAACTGCGCACCGGTCACATAGAAGCTCGGTGTATCGACGTTCGTGTTGAGGATTGGCCAGTAAGCCACGGGCAATCCTTCCATGTACACGAAGTTATGCCTGGCCTTGGCTTTCATCGCCGTGGTGTCACCCGACGGAGATAGGACGCCGAACCCGAGCAATCCCGTCTGTTCGGTCGATTGACGCTGATCGTTGAGCTCGATCCGATCGGCTTGTAACCAGTAGCGAGGTACACCCAAACGACTGCTGGTCATCGCTGCGCGATTGGCAAGGAAGTTCTCCCGCGAGCGTTGTTGAATGACGTCCGCTTTCAATCGTACGATCCCCTCGTACTTCGGTGCTGGTGTCAGCACTTCGGCTCCAAGGATCATGCCGTATTCGCTTTGAACGTTGTAGTACATGCGATCGGCATAGATTTTTCTCGCACCTTGCTGAAATACAATGTTGCCTTCGAGGTACAGCTCAACGGGTAGGTCATCGATCTTTTGAGTCAGCAAGCGGGACATGTCGCTCGTCCAGATCACACAGCGATCGGCTTCGATGAGAATCGTTCCCATGTCGAAGAGCCCGCCACTGGTCTGCACCGCTGCATCGCCGATCATCAACCGCATTCCGCGACTGACCGTGATTACGGAATCGCCCCGCTCAGGTCGCGACTTTGTCTCGAAGACTGGGTCGATACCGCCCCGGCCTGTGAGCTTGAATGTCCTCGCTCCAAATCGCACTCCCGATCGAACTTGAGGGGCCGATGCAGCGACGGGGGCTGCCAACGGAGCCGGTCCGACCATAACGGATGAGCCGTTCGTTGGTGGAACAGGGAGTTGGAAGGATTCCACTGGGGTGATCGTCGAAGGGGGGATGGATTGCGCCCCGTTTGGCGGTGGAACGGGAATCGGTTGAATCGACTCGAACATCGGCATCGACCCGGCATCGAGAACCGTTCCGCCGAGCGTTGCATTACCTATCTGCATCGATCCGCTGTTGGTCGCCGGTGCTGGGAGTGGGGCGAGAGGAGGTGCAGGCTGTGACTGAAGAATCTGCGCCGCGAGCCTCACGTGATTCGCATCGTCCGCCGGCGTCCATACAATCGCCTCTCGGGTTGGATCGTCCCAAGGACTGTGATTGACGTGACTTGGCTCAAGCCCTCCTTTGGGGCGATCCGAAGCGATTTGTTTGGGGGTATCTTCACGCGACAAGTCCAATGGAGGAACAGGCGTAGCGTTTTCCTTCCAGACCTCCACTGTGAATTTCGGCTCGTGAAAGGAATACAACCTCCCCATCCAATGCTCGTCGCGCAGACGTTGATCTTCATTCCACTTCACATCGCATTGCCCTTCTGATTCGAGGATCAAGCGGTAGAAGGGTTGTTCGGCGTTCCCATTTGGCTCTGTAGAAGCGAGCCGGTTGGCAAATGGGCTGCTTGCGATGTTATTCGAATAGTTCTGATCACTACCGTTCGCTGTGCTATTGTCGGTAGAACGGTTGTTGGTCGGATTATTTGGGTTAGGGATCTCTTCACGCAGTACCCACAGCGTCGCACGCTGGCTTACGGCATGAAACGAGCCTTGGGTGACCCTCACGTTTCCTTCAAGTCTGTAAACGAGATAGTTTCCTTGTTCGCTACGGTCCGCACTATGGGCTTGGACGGCGATCGAGAAGCGTGGGTCAGATAAAGGAACGCCGATCTCGGTGGCGTTGACCCTAGTGGGCAATGAACACAGTGTGAATGCGAAACACAGGGGGATGAGAAAACACAGCCATACGAAAGAGCGAAAACTCCGGGCGCAGCGGTCGCCCGTCGAGCCGACAGTCAGCTCGGCACGCTGGGTATGAATTCGAATTTTTGAGGAGAATGATCCCACTCGCTGTGACTGTTTTCCTGGTGAAAGGTGGGGGCGTAACGACTGCGCAGTGGGTCGGAGTATAGAAACCTAAAAATTTCACCTCAAGACGAAGGTTTCGTTAAAGTCGCCTGAAAGATCGAGTCGATTCAAGTTGGACGAGGTGGCGGGTGTTTGCCCAGCCCACCTAGTTGACCTAGCTTGCCAGACTCGAACGATCTCAGGACCGTATGTCGAATATTGATTCGCTTGCTCGAACGTTGATTCGAGAAGGTCATTGGTCTGATGCCGTGCGGCTTTACCGCGATGAATTAGGGGTTTCGATTCTCCAAGCCGAGGCCAAGGTGGCTATGCTTGCGGAAGAAAACGGCGTTTTGCACCCTGAAAGATGGGCGAGTTGGCTCGCTATCGCTTTTGCAGGATTTTCTCTATTCGTCCTGGCTGGGTGCCTTCAGTGGTTCCTGTAATCTGTCGGTCGGAGTCAACGCAGTCATCTTGCTCGGCTCGACTTTGAATAATTGGCTCTTCGGGAAATTTAGTATCGGTTTTGATTTGTATCGGCTTTGTAGCGCCGTGCTCTTGCCCAGCGAAACCGTGCTCGTGCTCAGTGAAACGGTGCTCGTGCTCGTAATCGAAAGCAACCGGTAGTACTGTTATGTGGGTTCAGTACACGACGTACCTCTGAATGCAACTTGACTGGTGCCGTCATTCGATCACGATCACGATCACGATCACGATCACGATCACGAGCACGAGCACGAGCACGAAAAATGGGCCCGAATCGCAATCGTATTGGCCACTGTTATTCCACAATGGCCAAATAATTAAGACGCACGTCTAGCGGAGGCTTCGTCGCTCATGCGCGGAATAAGTTTGCTCATCAACTCCTGGATGTCTCGAAAAATTCTGGAGATGCGGCCTTCGAGGTAATGCGATGCAACGGCGGCTGGAATGGCGACCATCAATCCGGCGAGGGTGGTAACGAGCGCTTCGTAAATCCCAACAGCCAAAAAATCCGCTCGGTTCTGGCCAGCTACCAGTTTGGTGGTGTCGTGGAAAGCCCGGATCAAACCCCAAACGGTTCCGAGCAAGCCCAGCAGTGGGGCGATGCCTGCGCCAAGGTTGAGCCAACGGACGTTCGCGTAAGCTCGGTCGACTTCGCGCTGGATCGATTCAGCAACGGCGGTCTGAAGTTCACCCATCGAATGACCAGTTGCATTGGTGGCTGCTTGAAGGATTCGATCCAAGGCCGAGTTGCCTTCTGCGCTGGCTTGCTGAAGCTCTTGTTTGTCAAAATCGGGTGCTTTTAAGACGCGACGAATCAGGGATACGGTACGTTTAGGCATTAATTTCGAAGCCCTGAGTCCGATCCAGCGTTCAAATAGAAACGTCACTACGATCAAACTCATGATCCCGATGGGGATCATAAACACGCCCCCTCGGCGTAGCAGTTCAAAGAAGTCCATCCCGAATTGTTGCGCATCTTGAGCGCTTTGAGCCAAAGCCCAAGGCCCCAGATCGGCAGATGCATCAAGCCAAGAAAACATAAGGTTCAAGATCATCATTGCACTTTGATCGTGGAGGTTGCTGTCGACGATTGAGCATGCTGCATGGGGTACCTTGCAAGCACGCTTGATGGGTAAGAGTTGGTTTTAGGGATTGTATGACAAGACTCGATAACATTCGACTTCGCTTGCGTTGCCCCAAGGGTCGCAGCGCTCGATGATGCCATTGCGCACGAGTCCTTCGATATGTTCTCGAAGCGTGGCAAGTTCATCATGCGTTTGTCCGAAGTTGACATGGTTTTGGTGTCGAGCCCACCGATCTCGCTGTTCGATGCGAGAATGGAGCCCTTCGTAATCCACTAAAATGTATCCGACCCCAAGGTGCTCAAGCAAGGAAGGATCAGAAATGTCCACATCCTTATGCCACCAAGGGTGGGTGTAGGTTCCAACTCGCCAAAGGAATACATCCGAGGTGCCAAGAACGAGCCAGCGAGGGGATCGATCGCTTTGTGCATCGCGTTTTCGCACAGATTCCACCCAATCGCTGTAGGCTGGATAGTAGGGTGAATTGTCCAGCAAGGGATATGGAGCACTTTCACCGGATTGGCTTTCACGGGATTTGCTTTCACGGGGTTGGCTATCACTGCTTTTGTTTTCAGTGGGCTTGCTCGAATCGCTGGCCGCTCTCTCGTCGCCTCGCAAGTAGCTTGGGAGATATTGATCGAGTGAAGCGAGCAAGCGTTGGTCGCAGTAGGGCCATGTTGGAATACAGACACAAGTCCAGGTAAGGATCAACCAACCTAGCGGAGCGGTAAACCAACGTCCCACGTAGTTCTGCAATTGTTGAATGCCGCAAGCAGCGGGCAATGCGAGCCACAGTATTGCGATGACCCATCCACGTTCGAGCCTTCCTCCGAGTAGACACCACATCAGCCACCATGTTCCTGCGAGGAGACATCCAAGCCAGACACGTCGGTCGCGACTCAGGGTAAGGCCGGCAAGGGCTAACGGAAGGATCGCGATACTGTTGCTTGCGGAATTCAAAACCATTCGTGCGAATGTGTTCAGGATGGATTCAGTGACCAAGTTCGCTTGAACAGATCGGGCCGAATCGGCAAGTCCAGCAATTGGCAGGATCCAAGGAGCTTTCAACCAAGACGCTGCGATTGCCGCGATGAGTGCTAACGAAAGGAGGCTCAAGCTCCATTTCAGGTAGGCAGGATGAAGTTGCCGTTGGGCAGGCGAACGATGAAAGTCGTCGGCTTGGACGTTACTCAACGATGGTATCGAGATGTGCATTAATTCTTTAACGAGCAGTGGCAGGGTTGCAAACAGGGCTGCTGGAAAGGATCCCCAAGCTGCTAGGATGCAGAGTGACGAAGCCAACATCTGAGATGAATAGAGTTTCTGGGAATCCGATTGCGGGGAGCGAATGCGATGGGTAGATGGAAATCTCTGTCCATGGATTAACCATGCGAAGGATAGGGTGATCACAAGGCTAGATAAGCCAGCACCGAGTCCTAGTCGCGATAACTCATGTAGGCCCGGATGTCCTAAGAAGAGCAATCCGACAGTCCAACCTGCTAGAGCACCGTGGTGCTCGATGCTCAGTCGAACGAGAATTGCGACAGCAAGGAGAAACATCCAAGCATCGATACACTGGCCGATGAGCATGATACGCAAGAAAGGTACTTGGTTATCAGAAGAAGCTATGCTTGGATCCAGTAAGCCGACCGACGAAGCAAATCGCGCGAGTCCCAGGGCTGGGATCCCCCGCGCGGCAGGGAGTGATTGCAAGGATGTGTTACTTTCCGAGATCGGGCTCGCTGTTGGATCGATATTGCTTTTGATGATCAGCCAATCATTCTCGCGTACATCGATGTCGTAGCTCGGTAAAGTACTACCGAGGAGGCCTACAAGTCCCAACGCAAGGCACGCTAAAAACGTCACACCTATCAAGCGGCGGCTCCAAGGAAAGAGCCAGGACGGATCGCGAAGGTCAGGAGGATCGAATTTTGTAGCGGAAACCGCAGGGCTGTTTGCAGGGCTCTCCGCATGGGGATTGGCGAAGCTTGTTGCTGAGCTTTTGGCAATGCGACTGATTAGGGGCAATTGAAGGATGTTCCATCGCAGGATGCAAGCGACGAGAATGGCGATGGGAAGTAACCAGCCTGGGATGAAGTTGGGAGGGAATAACACGGTGTGGAGGGCGATTACGATCAGTAAGGTGCAATGCCCTGTTGCAACAGCGAAGCCGATACGCGTTATCGCTTCCGCTTTTTTTGAGCGATCTTCCGTGACCTTGTAGAAGGCATGGCCTATTGGCCAACCAAGGATTAGCGATCCGATGCAAAAGGCGATCAAGAGCCATAATCCAGAACCGACCAGGGGGATGGCACGTTCGAAAGGGTCGGGCGAGTTCCCCTCGCCGGTCCATAGGGTCTGCAGATCGAAGAGAGTTGGGAAGGAGATTAGCCAGGCTTGTGTACGGGAAATCAGGGTGGGAGTCACTGAGTGAGCAGATGTACCCGAGTTTGCTGGCGTGGCTGAATTAGATGACGTAGCTGAGTTGGATGACGTAGCTGATTGAGTTGGGGGCGCCAGGGGGTCGGACGTTGCGATTGGGAGCGAGGGAACCAGCAGAGCGGCGAGTGTAAATGCGAGGATTCCGAGTACGGTCGCGACGATTGCAAGCTTTTTAGGGTGTGGGCAAGTTTTTTTTTCCACAGGATATGTCCAGGCACCGACTCGTTTAGAATTCTGTACTACAGTTCTTTCGTACCGTCAGTATAACCCTTTGTCTGCGGTGCGGATCACGGCACTTGCATTACTCGAAATTATTGACTCGCAACATGAATCAACCGCTTGCTGGAATCTTCACGCCGAACATTACCCCGTTGGACTCGAAAGGTCGGCTCGATGAGCAGACATTGCGCAGCTATGTCGACTGGTTGATTGCCAAGGGGGTTCATGGGTTGTATCCGAATGGGAGTACAGGCGAGTTTGTCCGATTTACTCCTGAGGAGCGTCGGCGAGTGATTGAAGTCGTCGTTGACCAGACCAAGGGTCGGGTGCCGATTTTAGCTGGAGCGGCCGAAGCGAATGTGATCGAGACGATTCGCGCTTGTGACACCTACGGGGCGTTGGGATGTCGAGCTGTGGCGATTGTCGCACCGTTCTACTACCGACTGGCTCCAGACGGTGTGTTCGCTTACTTCAAAGAGATCGCCGACAACGTTTCGGTGGATGTGACTCTTTACAACATTCCGCTGTTCGCTTCTCCAATCGATGTTGCAACGGTCAAGCGATTGGCGCAAGAGTGCCCTCGCATCGTGGGGATTAAAGACAGTTCTGGGGACATTCCGCACATGATGCGGATGATTGCCGAGGTTCGGCCACTGCGTCCTGATTTCTTTTTCATGACGGGTTGGGACGCTGCGTTGGTTCCGATGTTGATGGTCGGTTGCGATGGGGGTACGAACGCGACGAGCGGTGTAGTTCCTGAATTGACCAGGGCGATTTACGAATCAGCCAAAGCGGGCCAATGGGATCGCGCAATGCAGTTGCAGTACCGCTTGCTCCCACTGTTCGACGCGATGCTGGCAACGGTGGAATTCCCAGAAGGTTTCCGACGGGGTGCAAAGATTCGCGGATGGGACTTGGGACTCTCGCGTCAGCCTTTGTCCCCTCAACAGTCGACCGCTGCCGATGCGGCTCAACGTCGGATTCAAGAGATGCTCGCCGGTTTTGATTTCATGCAATCGAACTCCGGTGCTCCTCGCTCCGTCGCCAACGATGCGAGCGATATGGTAATCGATCGAATTGTTCACGAAGTCCTCTCGCAGTTGCGGTCGCGATAAACTCGCTGCGATTCGGTCGGTTTGGCGAGTAATCCACCCCTTCACGAAGGGACAATTCTCAAGAAACCCAGCTTTCTTTTGCTCGGTTTCGGTTACACTGACAAGGGAATCGCACGTGACTACCTCGATAGGTAGCAACGTGCAATTGTGGGCTCGTTGTACGGGAGCCGATAGCAATTGAGCTAGAAGCAAGCGAGCCACAGCCTGTCAGGGAGTGGGTCGGAGCATGGATAGCCAACAAATCGATTTGCCAAATTCGCAAGGTTCTTGGGAAGAAGAACTTCTTGCATGTTTGCGGTTGCGAAGTCGTACATTTGCGACTGTCGCCCTCTTGGCTTGGGGAAGCATTCTCGTGTTAGGCATGACCCGAGAAGCCGAGAGTCAAACCGACATGATGCAAGGGGCGAAATTGATCGATGGTCCTTGGACGATCGATATCAATCAAGCCACTGCCGAGGACTTGCAACTCATCCCATCTCTAGGGCCGAACTTGATTCGAGCTATTCTTTCCAAGCGAAGTGAAATCGGCGGATTTACCGATTGGGATCAACTGCGCAGCATTCCTGGGATCAAAGAAGGACGAATTCGCATCTTGTCCGAATACTTGAGCTTGCAAAAATCATTGAACGACGAGTCACCCGCAGAAGAACATTCCGGATCGGGACATACGGCACCGGAGCATCGAATCCATGATTGAGCGACCATTTCAATTGCATAGCCCTTATCGACCGGCTGGGGATCAGCCTCAAGCGATCGAAGCGTTGACGCGTGGGTTGCGGCGTGGGGATTCACATCAGGTGCTAATGGGGGTGACCGGATCGGGAAAGACTTTCACGATGGCGAATGTCATCGAGCAAGTTCAGCGGCCAACCTTGGTTTTGAGTCACAATAAAACGCTCGCAGCTCAGTTGTATTCTGAGTTCAAGGAGTTTTTTCCGACGAATGCGGTCCACTACTTCATCAGTTACTACGACTATTACCAACCCGAAGCGTACATACCTCAACGGGATTTGTATATCGAGAAAGACTCCTCGGTCAACGAGAAGATCGAGCAGTATCGATTAGCTGCGACCACTGCTGTAGCACAGCGTCGCGATTGCATCATCGTGTCGAGTATTTCGTGCATCTATGGTCTTGGTTCGCCAAAAGACTATCACGAAATGAAGATACCGGTGCATCGAGGCGAGTTAGTGGTGCGAGAGGAACTGCTATTGAAGCTCATCAACATTCAGTATTCGAGAACCGAGAAGGATTTCGTACCGGGCACATTTCGCGTGCGGGGAGACAAGTTAGACCTTTGGCCTGCTTACAGTGAATTGGCTCTTCGGATCGAACTTTGGGGGAATGAAGTAGAGAACTTGATTATCTTCACACCCGAAAGTGGAGAAGTGATTTCCAAAGTCGAAGAGATCGAGATTTTTCCAGCGAAGCATTTCGTGACGACCGATGACCGTATTTTCGAAGCGGCTAAAGTGATCGAGCAAGAGCTCAAAGATCAGCTTGAGAAATTCCGCAAGGAAGGCAAATTGCTCGAAGCGCAAAGGCTTGAGTCTCGCACCCGGTACGATTTAGAAATGTTGCGTGCCACTGGGCATTGTTCCGGGATCGAGAATTACTCTCGTCCTCTATCGGGTAAATCACCTGGTTGCACTCCCGATACGCTTCACGATTACTTTCCGAAGGACATGTTGATCATCGTCGATGAATCGCACGTGACGGTGCCGCAAGTTCGGGCGATGTTCAATGGGGACTACAATCGGAAAAAGACACTTGTCGATCACGGATTCCGCTTGCCGTGTGCGATGGACAATCGGCCATTGAAATTTGAAGAGTGGGAAGCGAAGGCTAGGCAGATTATCTTTGTATCTGCGACGCCGGCCGACTACGAAATGGAGAAAACGGGCGGAGAGGTCGTCGAGCAAGTGATTCGACCAACCGGGTTACTTGATCCTGTAATTGAAGTGGTTCCTGCACAGGGCCAAGTTAATCATTTGCTAGGTCAGATTCGCGAACGGATCGCGATGGGAGACCGAGTCTTGATCACGACTTTAACGAAACGGCTTGCAGAGGATCTAGCAAATTTCTTTTGCGATAACGATGTGAAGTGCCGTTGGATGCATAGTGATTTAGGAGCTTTTGAGCGGATCGAATTGCTGCGAGATCTTCGGGAGGGGCGATGCGAGGTGCTCGTAGGTGTGAACTTGTTACGAGAAGGACTGGACTTGCCAGAAGTCTCATTGGTGGCGATTCTCGATGCCGACAAAGAAGGGTTTTTGCGGAGTGAAACATCGTTGATTCAAACCATTGGTCGTGCCGCTAGAAATTCGAATTCCAAAGTTATTCTCTATGCGGATCGAATTACGGAAGCGATGAATATCGCCATGGAAGAGACGGCAAGGAGGCGTCGCAAGCAAGAGGAGTACAACACGCTGCACGGAATCACCCCTGAGACGGTGCGCAAAGCTGCGATGAATAGTTTCCAAGAGTCGATTGCCACGCGCAAGAAAGCGCGGGAGGTTGTAACGCAGGCGGGGGCTCCGAAGATCGTCACCAATGAGTACTTGAAGGAGTTGGAAGCAGAGATGATGGGGGCAGCGGAAGAGATGGAGTTTGAACGCGCCGCAGCACTTCGAGACGAAATACAGCGGCTCAAGGAGTATGTAGGCAAGCCGCTTGAGAGCGTACCAGCGGCACCGGAGAAAAACGGTCCGCAGACCAAATCTCGACGCGGACGACGCCCCGGCGCAAAGCAGTAATGCTGTGGATCACCCGATGTGTAAACGATTCGACGGCTTAGCCGTCGCAATAGCCCATGTCCGCTAGCCTGCTCTACTTCGGTGAGATCACGGCGTGCTTGATTTTCTTTCGGTTCCAAGTGTATGTGATGTGCACAAGTCCGTCTGCTGTTTCGATCATTGCTGGGTAACTGAATTCCCCAGGAGTGTCTTCAAGGACCAGCCATGGGGTCCACTCGCGACCGTCTTTCGACCTAGCGACATTGAGCGGTGTGCGTTTGCCGCCCCATTGCCCCGGCGTCCCGGCGACATGGTTGTAGACGATCAGATGGGTGCCATCCCGAAGTGTTAACGCATCGAGCCCCGAGTTGTTGTTGGGGAGTTTGCCGAGCCGCAGCGGTGACCAAGACTTGCCATCATCGAACGATTCCGTTTCAAAGATTTTGTCTTGTCGGCTTCGTCCAATCGCAAGCCAGTTTTTTGGGCCGAGTTGTAAGAGGGTTGGCTGGATCGCTTGGAGGCTCACTCCATCGTTGAGTGGCTTCTGATCAATCCCGGGGACGCGTGTCCAAGTCTTCCCTCGGTCAGAAGATAGTTCGAAGTGGACTTTCCACTTGCTTGGTTCTTCTTCCGTCTCTGTGCTGGAAGGACACAGCCACGATCCGTCATTCAATTCTTCGGGCTTGTTTTTGATTGGGCCAAGGATGCCCTCGGGTAGACGAATCGGCGTGGACCAGGTTAAGCCATGATCAAGGCTGCTGGTCATCATTCCCCACCAAGTCTCCGGCGTCGGGCCTACTTTGTAGAACAAGTACAAAGGACGTGGTGTGGGACCGAGTTTCGGTTGGAATAGGACCGGGTTCCAGGTTGGAAGTTGCGAATCTTGGGGGCCGGCTTGTTTGCCGTTGGCTACTTCGATCGGTGTTGTCCAGAGATTCGATAAAAGTGAGTCTTTAGATTGCGACTTCTCGCTTGATGGCTTGTGGTCAAGTCGCGAGACCCATATTCCTACATCGGGGTGTTTTTCGTGGGTGCCTCCAAACCATGTTGCCACGAGTCCTTGTTCGGTTTCTTCGATACTCGAAGCGTGGCAACTGGGGAATGGGGCTGTTTCATAGATGAATTCGCTAAGCAAAATCGCTTCGTTTTGAGAACTCTTGGAACTCTTGGATGATTCCTGCGCGTGTGTCGTGGTTGATTCGAAACATATCGTAAGCACACTTGCTAGGGCAATGAGTAGGTTCGCATGGAGTCTTCCGTGTGACACTTTGATAGTGCTTGGTGAAATTTGCGATTGAGCGAAATAGGGGTGCGGCTTTGAATTTGTAGGATGCATGGGGAGGAGATTTCGGTGTGGGTTACGAGTCCAACGGATGGATTTTCCAACCTTGATCATCATAAAGGAAAGAGATACTCGGATGTTGTGTAGTTTGGTGCAGTCGGTGGATTTCGGGGTCGACGATTCCGCAAGCCGCTGCTTGAGCAAGTGACTTGATCGAACTGCAATTGGCTTTTTTGATTAAAAGAACTTCGTCCCCTTGAGCGAGAATCGCGAGCAGCCATGCAAGAGCATCGGTGGTGGTCTCCCACGATGGATCGGGGGAGATGTTCGCTGGAAGCTGTTGTGCGAGGATGGGGGAGTAGAATGCGCCAGGACGCACAAGGTTCCAGCTTGGGGTGTGACTGCTGAAAGCTTGTTGAAGCGATTCAGTGGTAGGTATTCGTTGGCAGAAGTCCATTAGTTCTGAGGCGACTTGCCAAGTTGCATCTAGAAGTTCGATGCAACGCCAATGCATGGCGATTGGATCAAGCTGTGGGTAGATGCCATGAAGCAATCGCATGGACTCGACGGTTTCTCCACCGCCGACGATCAGGAATACACGAGAGTTGAGAAGAGTCTCATCGGTTTTTAAGTAATCGATGAGTCGATTGAATTCGGATTGTGGAGCGAAGAGTGAGGCTCCACCGATCTTGAGCACGGTGGTTTTTGTCGACGGGGTTTTTATCGA
>Ga0208225_1000009_pt1 | contig 54260 bp, 67 predicted proteins | sample LakMenEpi15Jun10_FD_150701 | JGI IMG/M metagenome (GOLD analysis project Ga0208225, IMG submission 150701) | Freshwater microbial communities from Lake Mendota, WI - 15JUN2010 deep hole epilimnion (SPAdes) | ecosystem: Environmental > Aquatic > Freshwater > Lake > Epilimnion/Euphotic zone ... | reverse complement strand
AGCGTTGAAAAACATCCATGTTTTGAGCTAAGCCGTCAAATGTCATGCCGTCAAAGCTGCTGCCTCCTCCAAATACCGGAACCGTGTCAAAACCCAAATCTGTAAATTCCAACCCCAGTTGTGAAGCAATTTTTTCTCTATAATTTTTTGAAACACACCATGTGTTATAATTTATACAAATTTTATTTGTTAAATGATTTGACGAATTTAAAAATTCAAAAGCATGATTTTTCCATAAAGCAAAAGCTTCTTTAGTAAATTCTCCGACAGGTGAAGTTGTGTTTTTGCAATTTTTTTCAATAATTTTTTTCATTTGCAATCTGCTTGCAAACAAATTAAATGGGTCGCGTAACACTAAAACATTTTTAAATTTTGGGCCTAAATCATAAACATGCTTGATTTTTTTTATAGTCATATTGTGTTGTAATACAGATAAGTCTTCAAAATTAAAAATCATATGATCTGGTTTCCAAGAGCAAAAATCTGAATGAATAAAGTAATTTACTTTTCCGTCGATTCTATTAATAAATAAAGAATTCCCAGACAATTGTTCGAAGATCCAATTGCAAATAGCATGATGACCTGATCGCATCATTGATAAAATTCTAATTTCCAACATCATAAATATGATATGCTTAAATATACAAAAAATTTTTTATTTGATCAAAACGCTAAAAAAATAAAAAAAACACATTGGCATCAAACAGAAAATAGTGTTCGACTACTTAACGAAAAATATGAAAAGGCGGTTTTTGGAGAAGTGAGTCCGTGGGATTTAGTTGAGAAGTTAGCTGATTGTGTAGATCCATCTGATCGAGAGTTGTATGGAATAAGCCAACTTATTCACACCTTTCAAGCTTTGGAGTCTATGGAAAAACACAATGTAAAAAATGAGGAATACATAGTAGGTGCAATTTTACATGATGTGGGAAAAACTTTACTTTTAACTGGAGAAAACCCAGCTAATGTGGTTTGTGATAATGGAATTATCACCGGGGAAAAAAAATCTGGATGGGATAATTGTATTACTCATTGGAATCATGACGAATTTGCTTACATGAGATTTAAAAACTATGTGCCTCATGAAATAGCTTGGCTAATAAGATATCATAGTATGAACCTAAAACAAAGCGAATCATTTGCAGATGCTCGTGATAAAGAATTGATACAAAAGTTTTTGTTACCATTTAAAAAACATGACAAATTGACTAAATCAATTTGTCATGTTCCAAAAATAGATATCGAAAAATACAAAAGGCTTTTAGAAAAACATCTTCCAAAAAAAATTATGATTTAGATGGTAATCACAAATAAAATTGACGACCTTGGTGAAATTTGGATGGCAGAAGAGCACTTTATTTTGTTTAAAGAAATTATTTCTAAATATAAAGAAAATGCAGCGTTATTGGAAATAGGCTCATACAAAGGAAGGTCTGCAATTTATTTTTTGCAAAACAACCCCCACATTGAACTTACATGTCTTGACAATTGGAAACATGGTGGCAAAAAAGAATTTTTAACAAATATTGAAAGATATAATGTTGTGAATAGAATTAAAATAATTGAAGATGATTCAACGAATGTTAAAAAATATTTTTCAAATAAAAGCTTAGATTTTATTTACTTAGATGGGTCTCATCAAGAAAGTGATGTTTATAGAGATCTTTTACTTTGTAGTGTCTTGCTTAAAAAAAATGGTGTATTAATTGGCGATGATTGGCAAAAACAGTCAGTATTGAATGCAGTGAAAAAAACAGTCTCTGAGGGTGTCTATAAGTTAAACTGGCATAAAAAATACATTTTTTCACTATCTACTAATATAGATTTACGACCCAATGATCTTTGTTTCCTATAATCTCCTCACCTAAAAATAAGTTATTCATATCTAATTGATGATAATCTATCATTTTCTCATGTATTTTAAGGCAAATTTGTTTTTTGCAAACTCTTTTTAATTCATTTGCTGCGAATGGAATTTTACCTTTCATGCCTTGCAATGTTAAAACTCCGATGCAAAAAACAATATCAAACTGTTTGTCTGCAAATGGGAGTTTTTGTCGAATATCACACAAGACATATGGGATGCCTAAAAGTTTATTTACAAATATGAAATCATCATTATAAAACGGAGCATTTGTGCCAATTACATCGTAACCATAAGACTTGAATATGCTAGCGTATTCACCATAGCCACAACCCAAATCAAGCATTTTTGTTTTTTTGTTACAAGTAACATTCAAATTGAAATCTAAAATTGTTTTACAAACAGTATTTGCTCGATCATTTGAAAAATATTTTTTCCGATCATTTTTTATTATTGACTTTTTTAAATCTAAAAATCTTTTGGAAAATCCAGCGTCCAATAATTTTGTTTTTTCTTTTTCAAAATTATACTGATCCATAACATCAATGATGTTTTCAATTACTTCACGATGAGGGTCAATTATTTTTAAGTAACTGTCGTAATAAATTTGCTTCATATCATTTTCATTTGCAAGCTTAATAATTTTTCGTAAAGTGTATTCTGAGGATGTTTTTTATTTTTGAACATAACATTTCTTCTCCACATTTCATTCCAAAAATGAACCGTATAAGTGTCAGGAATTGGTTCGTCATGCAAAAACCTATGAGTCTCCTGCCAACCTATAGGAAAATATTCTGCGGACGATTCAGCTTTAATTTTCAGATCAATTGTTACTGCCGTTATAAGATCTGGCCCGGTTTCCCCCCATAATATTTTTTTTTTATCTTTTTCGACACAAATTTTGTTACAAATTTTTGGAACTTCGTGTCCTAAGGGAAATCTTAAAATACAAGACGCAACCGATTGAAAATCTTGATTTATTACTAGTACTTGTTTACATGGGAGATCTTTAAGTAAAAAAACATCAGTATCTACCCAAGTTCCTCCCTTTAAGTGTAGCAATTTATATCTAAAATAATTAGAAAAACCAGAATAGCTGCCTCCGCCTTTATTAAGCGGCAAATTGTAAACGAACAATTCGCTAGCTGGCATAATTTCATTTGCATCAAAAACTTTTACTTTTTCAGGTAAATTATCAATGTTTTCATAAACGTATAAATTATATTCATAGCCAAGATTTAAAAAAGAATTTATGCAAGCTTGTTCCATCCTGCTTAAATGATTGCCAACCCAAAGAGATTGAACGTTTTTCATAATTGTGTAATCCATCAATTTGTATGCTTTTATTTTTTAATTTGAATCAATTAGTTTATTTGCTTTGCTTAAGGCCGAGGCTACCGTCTGATCTATATCGAAATAATTGTACTCTCCCAATCTACCACCAAAGGTGATATTTTTTTCTTGCAATTTAAGTTGAAAATATTTTGAGTATAAAATAGAATTTTTTTGGTCTCTAATTGGATAATATGGTTTTGGATTATCTTTATATTGAACAGGAAAATCATAAGACACTACTGTTTCAGATTCGCAATCAAATAAACTGTCATGTTTAGTCAAACTTTTATGAAAATGTTTATGTTCTACGCTTCTAATGTATGGGACAGACTCTTCTACATAATTAAACACAGCATTTCCTTGATAGTCTCCCTTCATCACTTTGTGTTCAAACCTCAAAGTGTTATACTCTAATTGACCATAAGAGTAATCAAAAAACTCATCTATTGGTCCAGTGTATATTAAATGTTTAGCAATCGATTTCCATCGATTTTTTATTTGTGAAAAATCGACATTTAGATCTACTGTAATTCCATCTAACATGTTTTCAATTAATTTTGAATAGCCTTCTAAAGGTACGCCTTGATATTTTGTAGAAAAATAGTTTTCTTCAAAAGTGAATCTTATTGGCAATCTTTTTATAATAGAAATTGGAAGTTCTTTAGGTTCTTTTAGCCATTGCTTTTTAGTGTAACCATATATAAATAGATCGTATAAATCTCTACCAATATGATGTAAAGCCCATTCTTCAAAATTTTTTGGATGTTGACAAATAATTCTTTGCTCTCTAATTTTTTGTCTTGCTTGTTCGGGTGTTGTAACGCCCCACAATTGATGCATGGTCATAAGATTGATTGGAAAGCTGTAAATCTTGTTCCCGGATATTGCTTTTGGTTTATTGGTGAACGGTTGTAAAGTGCTAAATTGGCTAAGAAAATTCCAAATATTGTCATTATTAGTGTGTAAAATATGTGCTCCATATTCGCTTACAATGATGCCATTGTCCCACTTTTTATCAAATGCCGCTCCTGCAATGTGAGATGCCTTATCTATAACTAAACAACTCTTACCAAGCTCTGTAGCTCTTCTAGCAAAAGTTGATCCAAAAAAACCAGCACCAACAATTAAAAAATCATATTTCACATTGTCCTCCAAAGCATTACTTCATGCATTTTTACACATATCTAAAACAATTTTCCCCAATCTTTGGGATAGCCATAAATTTCTTTTTCTGACAGTTGTGTTAAAGTTTTTTTATTTTTTTCAATAGCAAGCATAGAAATAAGATCATTTTTTGTTTCTCCCCAATATTTTGGAAAAACAAAATTCTTAGGATGACCATTTGGTTTTTCCCAGATTTGGTTAGAAGGAGGATCGAGCACATAATCTTTTTCAGTCATGTGGAACAATTCTTGTTTAATGTTCTCGCAAATATCTGGATGCAAATTAGCCAAATTTATTTTTTCGAAAGGATCTTTTTGTATATCATATAGTTCTGGTTGTTTTCTAACAATAAACTTCCAATTACCTTTTGTTGCAGCCGCCAACATAGATTCTTGTTCATAAAATAATTCATGAACAAGAATTCGCTCCGATATATAGGAGTTATTTGACATGTTAAATAAATCTACTCCATCTAATTTCAAATTAAGCTCATTAATGTTGGCTAATTTTAAAAGTGTTGGAACGATATCTGTAACGTGACTATAATCATTAAACTCAAAAGCTTTTTGATTGGCTTTATGAATGAAACTGACCACTCTTATGCCACCCTCATTACAACTTACTTTTCCTCCTTTCAATGGGTAATTATTGCCCCCACAGTTATCCCAAGTCCACCCACCATTATCTGACAAAAACCAAATTAAAGTTTTTTCATAATGCCCTGTTTTTTTTAAAGTTTTGACAACTCTACCGACAGAATCATCCAAATGAGTGACCATGGCACAGTATTTTCTTCTTGTTTCATCTTTAATTTTTGAGTATGCATTGTAATAATATGAAGGGGGCTCCAAAGGTAAGTGAGGAGAGTTGTATGCTAAATACATAAAAAAAGGTTTTGTATGAGTGTTTTGCTCTAACCACTCACAAGCTTTAGAAGTAATTAAATCGCAAGCGTGACCCTTAGGATAAATAGGCTTGCCATTTTCGTGAAAATCATGAACGCCGTGATATGTGTGATCAAAATGTGATAAAGAACCCGTATAATTCCCGTAGTGTTTTTCAAATCCACGATTGGTAGGATAATATTTTTTTTGAAAATGACCTAAATTCCATTTTCCAAGAGCATATGTTGAATATCCATTTTCTTTTAATATTTGAGGCAATAATTTTTCTTTCAGAGATAGTCCTCTATTATTCCAAGGCCAAATTATTCTTTGTAGGCCGTATCGAAAAGGATAACGTCCTGTAAGTAAAGCTGCTCTGGTAGGCGTACAAATAGGATGTACGTAAAAACGATTAAGCTTTGTGCCTTGTAAAGCTAAATTGTCCAAATTTGGCGTAAAGATTTCACTCCCGTGAAATCCAACATCGTTCCAGCCCAAATCATCTGCTAAAATAATTAAAAAGTTCATGAAATTATATAGGATCAAATTTTTCATTTGACTGGATGCTCGCGTCAGCATACGATATAAAAAATATTCAAACTAACAGGGCACAAAAAATGTCGAAATTAATTGCTGATTTGCAAAAACGAGGATTGATTCACCCTCCAGCTTGGCTGGCAGACAACACCCATTATCTAACGATTATGGGCTCGCACGCTTATGGGGTGGCGGACACTTCTGTCAAAGAAAAGATTCCTGACTATGATGTTTATGGGTTTGCCATTCCTCCAAAAGCCATGATTTTTCCTCACTTGAATGGTCACATTCCCGGATTTGGCCCTGAGCCACAACTATTTGATCAATATCAGCAACACCACATTGTTGATAGTGATGCTAATGGAGGATTAGGAAAAGAATGGGATTTCTCTGTGTTTAGTATCGTGAAGTTTTTTGAACTTTGTAGAGGCAACAATCCTAATATGATTGACAGTCTCTTTACGCCAGAAAATTGCATAATTCATTGTACCCAAATTGGTCGTTTAGTTCGAGATAATAGACGACTATTTCTTAGCAAGCTATGTTGGAAAAATTTCCGTGGTTATGCAGCTTCTCAGTTACATAAAATGAATTCCAAAGAACCAATTGGTGGAAGAAAAGAAATCATAAAACGACATGGATACGATGTGAAGTTCGCTTACCATGTGATACGACTTTTTGATGAAGCAGAGCAAATCATGATGGAAGGTGAAATCAATCTGCAAAGAGCCAAAGATGTCATGAAGGCGATTCGTCGAGGAGATTGGACAGCCGAAGAAGTTGCTGAATGGGCTAAAGAAAAAGACAAGGCTTTGGAGGTCGTGTATACGCAATGTAAATTGCCTGAAACGCCGCCTATAGAGCCTATACGCCTCCTTCTACTAAATTGCTTGGAGCAACATTACGGTTCCTTAGAACATTGCGTGGCACAAATGGGATGGGCTGAACAAACACTAAAAGATATAGATCAAATATTGAACTGCGTTAGGAGCAAACTATACTCCTGATCGGAGATATAAATGAAAAGCCGAGAACAAAAAAATCTTGGCTTTTTCATTTATATGGATATGAATGTTCTTTTTATTTCAGCCGATGATATGAGCTATCACTCCACAGGCTTGGCTGGATGCGAAATTCTAAATATCACTCCAACCTTGGATATGCTTGGGCATACTGGTGCTTTTTTTCAAAATGCACATACTACAGTTGGATTATGTCAGCCCTCAAGATCTGTTTGGACTACGGGCCTTTATCCATGGAACAATGGAGCTACAGGATTTAATAATGTTTTTGCACACACAAAAACCTTGGTAGAAATTCTCAATCAAAATGGGTTTTCCACAGGAATTATTGGAAAAGCAGAGCATTTAGGGCCTGCACAAAAGTTTAATTGGGATTTTAAAGTAAACGGCTACACGAAGTTTGCAAAATGGGGCAAAAACGCAAATCAATTCTACTCACTAAGTAAGGCTTTTTTATCTGCAACTCACGAACCATTCTTTTTGATGGTAAATTCTCATTTCCCACATAGACCATTCGATAACAAAAGCAGATTTAGTATCAAAGATGTCCAAGTGCCCGGTTTTTTACCCGATACACCCGAAGTCAGATCAGAATTAGCTCTCTACTATGAAGGTGTAGCAAGGTGTGATCATACCGTGCAACTCATTTTGGAAGCTCTTAAAGAATCGGGAAAGGCCGATAACACTTTGATTCTTTTCACAAGTGATCATGGAATGGCTTTTCCATTTGTAAAAGCATGTTGTTACCATTTTAGCACTAAGGTTCCACTGATATGGAATTTTCCTTCAATCATAAAACCTAAAATAATTGACGATTATGTTGGTGGCGTTGACATTTTTCCAACCTTACTAGACTTTTTAGATATTTCATGTGAGGTTGATGGAAGATCCTATAAATCTACATTAGAAAAAAATGAACCATTTAATAAAAGTGTTTACACATGTCTATGCCAATTATATTCAGGTCAATATCTGCAAACTCGTGCGGTACACAATAAAGATTTTTGTTATATAACAAATTTTTGGACTAAAGACAAAAAAATATTTGAAGAAGATGGCTCATTAGAAAATCAGGCTTCATTGCAAAGCTTAAAATTACATCGCCCTAAAATGTACAAAAAATTACGTTTTAGAAGCGATGAAGAGTTTTATGATATAAAAAAAGATCCATTTGCAAAAAACAATATTACAACTAATAGTTTTGCAAAAAACCAAATGAAAAAATTAATGTTGAATTATGCTGTCATGTCCAAAGATGAAATGACAATATCTAAAATCAAGAGTCACATGTTTTTATGATTGTGTGCTCTTTATCATAGAGTCCGACACCTTGATTGCATGACTGCAACCAAGGTGTTTTTGAATTTGCCATGTAAAAAACCAACCCTCTGGGACTTCGTAAATTGAATTCTCTGTCATAAAAAATCTACTAGCAGAAACAGAATCAATCTTATCTTTCATATTAGGAGGGGCCAAATACTCAATTTTGCCATCATCATATTTTTTAATTACAAAATGCTTAGTCGCTTTCAAGGGATAAGTGATTAAAAAATCTTCAGCATAACTCAAGGCGTAGTTTTTGCCATAATCTTTACTTTGCAAACTATGTGTAAACCACAAGATGTTTTCTATCGACTTGTCGCCATGCAAAATACGATAGCCTGATTTGATGTCAATGGTGTTTCTTTCTAATGTTCTGGCACTGCAACCTCGCCAACAAGTTATCTCAAATGGCTCTGATATCTGTTTTTCAAACACCACTTTTCTTGAACGCCTTTGCTGCATGAAAGATCGCCAATCTGCTAAATCACTCTCATAATCTCTCTTGCCTTGGTCTGTGGAAAAGTCATAGAAATGCTTGTTGATAGGCCACACATCAGTAATTGGCTTATCGGCTAAGTCCACACCTTCTAAAAACACTTTGAATTTCATTAAGAAAACCTCTTGGTATACATGAACTATATAGCTAAAAAGCATCAGCATATACTCACTTATTTTAAGGAGATCTATATGCAGGGAAGTTTCGTAATTTGTTTTCATTCAGCACGTTTAGATAATCTTGAACAAACCCTTAGATTCTTAACACAAGATCAAAGAGAAGTCGTTTGCCAATCAGAAATTGTTCTAACCTGTCAAAATACCTTGTCTACAAGCGAAAGACAAACACTAGAAGAATTATGCTCATCTTTTAATAAGCATCAAATTTTTGAATTGAATGTAAATGATATGAATTTGCCGAAACTGACCAATTTTTCAGTGCAGCAAACTAAAACCAATAAGATTATTGTTCTTGAAAGTGATAGGATACTGCCAAAAAAATACTTCGAAAAAATTCTGACAAGACTGAAACCTAAGATTCAAATTTCTGCTATACTCATGACAAAGTTTAAAGCACCATATAGTGATGAAGAAATTCGAAACAAAAAATTTGAAGGAAAGCAAGAATACAGAAGTTCTGAAAATCAAATTGGCATGAGAAATATGTGGTCTGGCAATACCGCTTTTTGGCGAGAAGATTTTATTGAAGCCGAAATGATGGATGAAAACTATGTTGGTTATGGATGGGCTGACTCTGATATGTGCAATAAAATGAAATCAATAGGAGTGCAAGACCATTGGTTGAACGTAAACGAATACCATCTATGGCATCCAGCAGCAACTTATGGGGTATCTGATCAAAAAGAACTTTTCATAAATAATGGAATACGTTTTTGCCAAAAATGGAATGTGCCAAAACCAGACTGGCTAATCGCGGAAATTGCAGAACATCGTAAAACCAAACTATTTTTTTAAAGTGTTGTACAAATGAATACATTAAGTCTTTCGCACCACGCCATTCGAAATGTAAAACGACCATGTTTAATGTCGGATGGACAAATTAAAAACAATCAATCATTTTGGTCAGCAATTACTTTTGAGAGTGATTTTGATCCTTTTGAAATTTGTAAAGAATTTGAAATTGTATTTTTGTCAGCATCTGCATGTGAGCATTGGAAGTTTTATCATGCTCGAATTACACTTCTAAGTCCTAAAAAACTTCTAGATTCTAAATTTGTGATGATATTTGATCGTTGCGAAAGACTGACAAGAATATAATGAAGCCTACTGCTGTTTATCACTGGTGGTCACTACCAAATGAACCACCAGTATATGAGAACCTAAGAACGCCAATTATAGCTTCAATAGCAAGCCTTAGGGCTGTTAGTGATGTGCCTGTTGTTGTTTTAGATCTAAGTGATTTTAATGTAGATTGGGGTTATTTTCCACAAAAGCTCAATTTTGAAGTGATTAAGCACAAGCCCAAACTTACACCATATCAAAATTTAGTTGAAGGCTGGAGACATTTGTCGCGAATTCCTGACTTGTATGCTTGGGCTCAAAATGACGTTCTGTATGTGGATTCAGACATTTTCTTTTTTCAAGATCCGTTCCCTTTGAGTTGCGTAACAGATAAATTTTGCTGGGATGGATGGAATACAGGTTTTTTCTACTTCAATCCAAATGCCAAACTATGCCAAGAATTCTACGAGATTTTCGACAGTTATTGCATGTCAGCAATACATTCTCAAGAAATAAGAAAATTAATGAAATCATACTTACAATATGATTCTTGGTATGGCGTTTGGGACGAAATGATCTTGAGCTTTTTCAAATTTGAGCATAGCCATCTATTTAATTACATTCCTTTGCAAGAACACACAACAGCAAGAGTATTGGCTCAATGTCCAAAACCTAAAGTTTTTCATGCCAATGGATCTTTGGTGTCGAATCCACTTACTCATGAAGTACATGCTCGTGGTTTATTGCCTATCATGATCTCAGAATTCTTTAATAACGTAATTAAGGTTTTATCTACTTCTGATTTGATAAAAATGTACGGCCAGCTTTTGACACACTTTGAAAATCAAAAAATCAGTTTGTTAGAAAACGCTAACAAACTAGAAGGGTGTAAAGATCAAAATGGTCACTATCATTTGAATTTTTTGTTCAAGAACATTAAAATGATATAGTTACTTAAGATTTTTCACTTTGTAAAGTGTTTGGTAAGTAAGTGCAACAATTTCGTCTAAGATGTTGTGTATGTGAGTATCTTTCTTATCAAAAATATCATGTGCCGCTACAAATTCTTTAGCAACTTTATTTAAGAATGTCTCTGCGTTATTTTCATTTTTAATAATCTGTTCAATATTTACTAATCCATACTGGCCTTGATAAGTTTCAATTAAAGAATCTGCAAAACCAATCAGATCTTCGTAGAAGCTTCCTAAAGCTTTATGTTCGGCATAGCTTTTTGAAGCCAAATGAATGATGTGAGCGTTTTGCCTCACTGCCATTAAATTTCCAAAAAAAGCACCCGGTGTGGCCTTGCCACTCGTATAATCATGGTATGATTTCATATTAAAACCTCAAAAAGCCGCCAATCCGAAGACTGGCGGCACACTTTCTTGTTCTTATCTATTAATTAGCTAAAAAGAACTTCAAAATTACCTTTCATGAATTCTTTGACATTTTGCGTGCTTCGATTCAATCTGTGGTCAACTATCTCACCACGGATAAAGTTGTAAGTTCTGATTTTGTCAGATCTACTTCCATCTCCCATAACCTCTTTTCTAAGATCATTGTAGGCGGCATTGTTTTCTTGCTGTTTAGAGTCATTGACTCTTGCTGTCAATATTTTCTTAGCTTCGGTTTTATTTGAATGTTGATCACGACCATTTATAAACACGGTTATACCTGTAGGTTTATGCTTCATGCGAACAGCAGATTTGACTCGATTGACATTTTGTCCACCTGCTCCTTGTTTGCCTGTTTGACATATTACTTCTATGTCTTTATCAGGAATTTCTTCTTGTAAAGAAAAATCTTGTATAGGCAAAATGCCTACAGTTATCATAGAAGTTTGCTTTCGTCCTTTAGGATCATTTTCAGGTATTCTTTGAACGCAGTGCTTGCCAGCTTCGTGCTTAAATGAACGAGCAACACCATTGCCACAAATTTTAGCCATCAAATGACCATCAGATTCGTGTAATACATCGGTTTTATGACCTAAAATCCGTGCATATTTGAGATAAGCATCAAACAATTCTTTTACAAATTGCTTGCTATCATCTCCGCCTACGCCGAATTGAACATCAAGAATGAGTTCAGAGGCGTCAAAGAAAGCTCCACCTTTTTAGGTTCGCAGCGACAGGAGTGCTAAAGACACCCCCAAGTTGGTTTCATTTTTTTGCTCATAAAAATACTCCTGTAAGAATGAGACAGCTTATTATATAGTCAAAAATCCAAAATTAGACGCTAAATAGGATAAGAGTTCCAAAATTCGAGGTATTGAAATGTTAGATTTTTTTAAGATGTGTGATTTGTTAGAAAAGAACAAATTACATGAAGCAGCCAGTGATGATTTGTTCCAAAAAATCATGGCCATGAAACAAAAGAAGGCTCAAACTGCTACTGAGCCACAGCAAGCTGAGCCAGTTGCTGGCAAACCACAATTGCCACCGCAAGCCGTAGCACAAAATGCACCAAAAGTTCCAGTAACAGTTGAGCCGAGTGCTTCATTGCCACGTACTGAGCCAGCAGTTGCTTCAAAATCACCCACAGACAACAAAGAGAGATCAGGCGATACTGATTACCTTTCAAGAATTGATAAAACAAAACTTGATAACATGGCTGGTGAAGCATGGCATTCTCGCACTACCGATAAAGCATCTAGTCACCTCACAGGTGGTCCGCCATCGGGAAATGATTTACTTCAAGGTGTAAGTCACCGTTTTTTTGCACACTTGGGTTTAAAAGAACTACCAAATTTGGATTTTGTGCTTCTTGATTATCGAGATGGAATCAAGAAAACAATTATCGATCAAGGTCAACCAAAAACTATGATCGTACCAAAACAAGCACCAAATACGCCTCCTCCTTTTGGTTCTATGTTCAGAGTTGTTCCTGTTACAGACAACAAGATGGGTCGCAAACCAGATGGCACACTGATCAACCCAAATTTGTTGCCACGCACAGCAGACAGCCCTGATTTTGATGTCGTTCTATCATCTAAAAGTGCTCTTTATTTGAAGAAATTTATACAAGATAAAATCAGCACCTACAAAAAAGGTGAAGAACTTGGTCAAGGCGTAAGTTTAATTGCTGCTCTACTTAGGCCAGCCGCAGGAGGAAACATTGATAAAAAGGAAGAAAGTAAAATTTTCAGGGCTGCTCAATTTGAAGGTTTCATCACCCACCCTAAAATTGCGGGATTAAGAATGGATCTTACAGGCTTAGCAGAAGAATTCAAAAAATTAGCAGGGCCATCTGCTGGAGGTTTAGATGTTGGCGGAGCAAATGATGTTGATGCTTTAAAACACTTAATTCGTACTGCTAAACAAAATAATTTTGATTACTTTGAATTAACAGGTGACTCTAATAATCCAACTGTAAGAGTTAAATCAGCCGATGAAATGGGTAAAAAAGTTGGTCAAGAAGATTACGCTGGTTCAGAATCATTCAAAAGAGGGCTGAGTAAGCAATCGCAATTAATGAATCAATTGCGAGGAGGATCTCCTCTAATACCACAAACCCAGAAAGAAGCTAGTCAGTGGGATGAAAACGATTTGATGACAATTATGGAATATTGGCAAAAGTAAAATTTTTGATTGGAACTCAAAAAGAAAAGGCGAGGAGAAATCCTCGCCTTTTTTATTTTCTAAAATTAATCAGTCAACTAATCGACATTGTCGTTTTCTAACTGAACCGACCAATAAGCTTCTCCTAAAAACGCCTGCCAAGACTTGATTGGCTTGTAGGTGTCAAATCGGTACAAGTTCATGTCGGGCTTTTTTGGCTCTCGCATTAGCTTCATTCCAGCTTGTGCCAAGGTCTTATCGGCTTTTTTGCGATTGCATGGAACGCAAGCCAAAACGCAGTTTTCCCATGTAGTCAAACCACCTTTGGAACGTGGAATAACGTGTTCAATCGTTAATTCTTCGGTTCCGGGTCTAGCACCACAGTACTGGCATTGCATCTTATCTCGCTTATAAAGCGTTCTACGAGAGAAATGCACCTTCGGCTTGGGTAACTTCTCATATCGACTCAGAACGATGATTTCAGGTATTCGAAAAGACATATTAGCACTTTTGATTTTTTCTTCATCAACTTTAGGTTGGATTTTCGCCCAGTCTTCCCAAGTAAATGTCTGAAAACTTTCAGGCTCGATAATGTGTGCTTTGGGAGTTCCATCTTGGTAGGTTGAAAAAACCTTGCTAATCGCATCTTCCAAAGATGTGGTGCCAATTGGTCTCCAGTTTTTGTTTAAAACCAAACATTTTCTTTGTTGCAAAACAGTACTCATCGAACTATCTCCTTTTATCTAATCGAAACCCATTTCTTTCCTCCTCTGTGACAGGAAGCCACTTCATCAATACGGAAAACCCGCAATTTCAGTGCTTTAAAAACTATATAGGACAAATTAAAAACCTTCTGATTTCCAATTTGTTTTTTGTGATTTTAAGCGAAGACACAATTTTGTGTTGCTTCGTTCGCTTAAAATGCGTGCTTGTGACAAATAACTCCTCAATTCTTGTTGATCAAGTAAATCCTGAATAGGAATTGGCTTGAACCCAAAAATGTATTTGATCAAGTACCAAAGTGTTTCAATTATCTCGACAATTGCATAATAAACAAGCATTAAGATTGTAAAGAAAAAATGAACAATATCTAAGAGTCGTGTCATTTGAAAAATTTTTATGTGTTTATCACATCTATGTCAGTGAATGTGTCAGTCGCACCGGTAATTGTAACTTTTTTGAATCGCAAAATCAAGGTGTCAGTTGAATTCATTTGTCTTAAAATTAACTCCTGTCCATTTGCTCTTTTAATCACAACATCAAATGGTTGAGTGGCAGAAACATTCCCATCGTAAATCAACACATCTGGATCATTCATCATGTCACGAATGTCGGCGTGATGCAACCTCAATTCGTAAGTATTTTGTGTGCGAGTATTTTGTACTTTGGACGCCATGGCTCCCTCCTTTGCAATCTACCATATGTATGTTTTTCAAAAACGAAACTAGACGGAGTAGATAAAATGTGTTAAAAAGTAAGAGGTTAATGTGCGATTCAAAGACTTTTATGAAGGACAAAAAATGAAACAACTAATTTTGATGCGAGGCATTTCAGGGTCGGGCAAAAGCACTGTCGCACAAAAAATCAAGCAAGAACTTGGAGGCGTGGTTTATTCGACTGACGATTACTTCACTGATGCGAACGGTCGGTACAATTTCGATTTTCAGAAGTTGCATGAAAATCATATCAAGAACAAGATTCGCACTGAGCAGGGGATGATTGAAGGCATCAGCCCAATCATCATCGACAACATGAACTCTAAGCCTTGGGAAATGAAAGATTATGTTTTGCTTGCACAAAAACATGGATACCAAGTGCAAATACGGCAACCGGGAGATGCCGATTTTCCAGAAGTAGATTTTGATGAGATCATGCGAAGACAAGGGATGCGTCAAGGCAATAACAAAATGCTGCCACCAGAAATGGTTAAATCAATGATGGACAAATTTCAAAAAAATGTAAGCCTTGATGATGTGATTGCGAGTACACCACCAAATTTTGACAAGAAATAAAAACGGGGGCATCCTTGCCCCCTTATACTCACCTCTTGTGAGCGTCTTCCATGAACCTGTCGTCCCTGACAGCCTCTCGTCCTAAGAGGCCAAGCCATCCTTGGTGATTCAAAGGTTTCTTATAGAAACATCTTAATCAATAATTTCAAAGATGCAAGCCCTCATTAGTGTTCCAAAAAGATATAGATTCATTACTAGCCAAATACCCGCAAAAAACTACGCTTTTTTCTTTCCAAGAGTAGTTTCACCTAGCAGGCCGATCAGAATGTTAAAAAAGATAAATGTCAAATCTGTAATGATGATTATGGCATCTTAATAAAAGTCAAGGGTTTTGCAAGATTAAAACTCTGGTTTGGTACTCTTTGTATTGTTCGTTTTCTAAGCTTACCTTACTAGGGATCTCTAGCCAAATGCCTTCGAAATGATTTTTAAGCATTTGACGATATGGTTCAGCTTCTTGACTGGTGAGCAATTCCTTTAAAAGCAGATCTTGTTTATCCCACTTGAACACATCTATTTCTCGACCTTCAATGAATGTGTCGCATGCTTGCTTTAGTTGCCATGTTACAAAAGACTTGAATTGAAGATTGTTTTTCCAATAATCTGGATCGTGTTTTTCAACAGCAAGACAAAGAGCTACGGTGTAAATGCTAAAATCTAAACACCCAGAAACACCATCAACCCAACCCCCAGTATAAACTCCTTTTTTATAGTCTTCTACACAAACTTTTCCCCCAAGAACATAACAAGTCAATTCGTCTAGAATATACAAGGGCTGATCGTTCCAATCGCTTTTGCCTTGAAAATAAATTTGCCAGCGATGACTTCTCAAATTTTGAGGCACAAATTCGTTTATTTTACTTTTTAAAAACTTTGGCTCTTCAATCAAAACGCCTCGACCATCAAGCCCATAAAAACCATTTACGAGCATAGACGGATTATAATAAGCTTTTCTAAGATCTGAATGTATAAAATGTGCAATCTCGTGTGCTTGAGTGTGGCGTGCACCACTATTTACAGGTTGGTATTTAACATGGCTTTTGATGTCGCTTAGAATTGAATTATCCAGTCTTGGTCGATATTCAGGGACTTGTATAAACTCTGGAACAATTTCTATTTTAGGCAAAGGCGTTATTTGAGGGATTGCTTTCAGATCTTCAAAAAACTCTTTGTTTGGAACTGGATTCTTTTTCTTTTGTTTTGATGTAACCATATAAATGTTGATAGAACACAGCAAAACAACAAATATAAATGGTGCATATTTTGGAATCAAATCGGATAGATTTTTTGACATATTTTACCTTTGGCCAATCACGAGAATTTCTGTTTTAAATCCAACATATCTTAAATAAGCTAAAAATCCAGCATCTTTGATGGCATCTAATATTTGCTTCGCATCTTGATCAGAGTCAACTATCAAAACCAAATTCAATGAATTTGGAAAATTTGGAAAATTTGGAAAATTTGTATTATTTAAGAATGAAATAATTTGCTCTTTGTTCATGCCCGAGTCTTTCTTGAATAGACAACAAATTGTAATCAGTCAAGGTAGATTTGCAATGATTTTGTCTGACTTTTATAAAATTTTAGGTGTAAATTTTAAGATTCTTCAGGAATTCCATAAGGAGCGTTGTGTATTAATAGTTGGCCACGGTTTACTGTGACTTGTCTTCCGTATTGAAGGCTTGGTTGTGGTAGGGTCAAATAACAACGAGAGTCTTGCTGGCCTTCTAAAACTACATGCAAAACGCATTCAACTGTATCAATTTTATCAGTAAACGGTTCTTTTAAATGAATATCAGCCTCGGTCGTTTTTAATGAGAATGGTGTGCCGTCAAAATGTTCACCAGTAAAAATCAAGGCATCTTGTTGACGAACTACTTCGCCTTTAAGTTTCATTTTTTTGATCATAAAGATCCTTTCAAATGCCAAAAGATGGCAAAACGTTTTTCTTGGGACGACCCGGCTTGCCTCTGGAACGTCTTTCAAGGTTTATGTAAAACACATAAGATTGTCGATCTGGTCTAGATTGCTTGTTTTGATCAACTCCTCTAAAGATCAACCTTAATTTTGTTTGTGGGTTTTCATATCCAATAATCTCTTTCAACCGACCCAAGACAGCAGAAATGAAGTGTGCGGAGCCGGTGATTCTTATGCCATCTTCTCCATAACTGGTGTTGTCCGAACCCTCTGGTTTCTCGGACATCGGCGTCAAAATAATAGGAATATCTGGTTTTAAACTTTTCCACATTTGTAGAATCTCTGCTTTTTTAGCAGACCAAACCTTAGAACCATCGGTCGTCACGGGCATGGCTCCGCCATCAAATTCATTCAATATGAATTGCACAAATTCGGTTGTTTCACAAAAAACTTTAAATGATTCCATATAGACTATTTACGATTCAAGTATCTTTTTTGATAAATGAGATGGTAAATACATCAATAAAACTGAGAGGTATTTATGGTTGACAGAGTTCTTGCCGCTATCGCATGTCTGGCTCTATTAATTGTAGTTGGAGTAATTGGGTACAACGAACTATATGTTAGTGACGTGCAGGTTATTGTTAATTTAAAAGAAGATGAAGACCCATTTATGGTTTTAAGGCAGTTAGTTCCGAACGATAGCAAAGTAACCGAAATACGAGAAATTGATAGAGAAAAAAACAAATATGAATTGACAGTGTCTACCAAAAGAGAGAAATTAAATCTTTTGGAGTGGATTAAAAAGAGCCACAAAATAGAAAACGTTGAAATAAAGGCTAAAATGCTGACTGATCAAGATTGACACTGAAATAGAAGACTCATATTGAATTGAAAATTATAAATACCTTCGTTACAAAATGAGGGTAAACATTGAGTCAAAAATTTACAAGATTTAAAGGCGTCGGGACAAAGAAGTCCAGTTCTGTTCCTAGCGGCATTGTTGCCGACTGGCGTTTCAACACTGGCGTGTCTAAAGTCTTGTATGATCAGAGCATTTATGGCATAAATCTTAATGCTAGTTCTGGCAATTCTTCTACAATAAAAAATGGCCCTCATGGACCAGCTTATGATTTGGCTGGAGGCACGGCACATTTCTCTAGTTCTGCTTGGCCAAGATCGATTAAAGCCACAAGCATGAGTGTGTCTGCTTGGATAAATATTAATACCGTAACTACCGGTAGCACAAATTACTACACTATTTTTGATTATTCAGACAGTGAATCAAATTATAGTGGATTCAAATTTGGTTATTATTCGAACTCAAGCGGCGTTTGTTATCTGTTTGCAGAAGGTCGCTTTGGAGGATTTAATAAAATTGAATTGAAAAATGCCACAGCATTTTCAATACCTCAATCTCAATGGGTTTTAGTTTCAGTGACGTATGATGAATACGTACAAGAATATAGACTCTATATCAATGGCGATAAAGAAGAAATAATTGTTGGAAATTTTTCAGCACTTTCTTACAAATACGATGTAATATCGATTCCTCCCGAAACTTTCTATGCTGACGATGTTTATGTAGGAAATAGCATATCCCTAAACAGTGGTTTGCAAATCCCTATTGAGTCAGTGACTGTTTTTAATAGAGCTTTGCTGCCTGTCGAACATGGCCTATTATTTGCTAAGCCGTATTCTTATGAAGATAAAATAAATGATGCACCAATAGTCTTGGCAGGAACAACAACTGTTTCTATAGACGAGTTTGCTTCAGGCGGGGCTAGACTTGGCGGAAATAGCGTCATAACAACATCTGACTCAGAAAGCATGTCAGGCGGAGCTAACCTCGCCGGTACTGCTATAATTTCATTAAGACATAATTTTGTCGCCACAAGCGGGGCTAGAACTGGCGGAACGTCTTTGCCATCTGAAGTTTCAAGCTTTACTGCTACTGGCGGGGCTAGAACTAACGGAACAAGCACCGACCAAGTTGTTGATAATGTTGTTGCAAGTGGTGGCATTAGATTAAACGGTAATGTCATAGACCTAATTGTTGACAATATGACTGCGTCCGGTGGTGTTACTGTAAGTGGGTCAATATCTCTTGGCTCTGCTAACATTACAATCATAATCGATTCTGCTGGATTAAAAGCAAGCGGAACAAGCTTAGACCAAGCTGTCAATAACATTACTTCTACGGGCAGAATTGTTCTTAGCGGAACACCCTTAGTATCTCAAGTTTCAAACTTGCTTACTACAGGTGGGATTGTTTCCTCTGGTGCATCATCGCTACAAGTGGTCAACAATATAATTTCTTTAAGTGGGATTGTACTTAATGGAACGTCAATAATAAAGGCGATTTACAGCCAATCATCCATAGGTGGCATATTACTGGGTGGATTTTCAACAAACCTAGCCATCAACAATCTTTCGATCAGTGGCGGAATCGCTACAAGCGGCACAACAATAGCCGTTTTTGTCTATAACATCACACCAACGGGCGGTGCAAAACTTGATAGCACTGCAAGAACAACTTTCTCTGACCTAATTTTAATGTCAGGTGGTGCTCTTGTTGATGGGTCGGCAATTTTTAGAGTAAGATCTCGTTTTGTTGCTTCGGGTGGAGTAAGATTAAGTGGCGATGCATTCAATCAAGTAACAGATAATGTTACAGCTACTAGCGGCCTTGTTGTAAGTGGCACTGCCATTAATTCAGTTGTGGATGAAGTTGTAGGAAGAGGAGGCTTATTAGCTGCCGGTGCTGTAAATCACTTCGTGATCTATAATGTTGTTGCCTCGAAGGGATCTCATACAAATGGATCTGCAATAAACTCAGTCACAAACAGTTTGATTGGAAGTGGAGGTGTAACACTCAATGGATCAGCAAAACAAACTTTATTTGATGTAAGAGATACTTCAGGTGGAATTGTAATTGCTGGCACAACAGAAACATCTATGGTTTTCAACCTTGATGCAACAGATGGAGTTACAATAAATGGTGCAGCATCAATAACATTCTTTGACCTAGAAGATATGTCAGGCGGCGTTTTTTGTAAAGGTAATTCACATGTCGATAAAGTTACAGGCGGTTTGTCCGATGTAAGCTATGGAACAATGATAAATGGATCGGCAGACATTGCTGTTATTTACAATGTTTTTGCCCTAGGCGGAGTTGTTGTAAATGGCGTGCCGACAATTTACAAAATTTCTGATATAATTTCTATCAGTAGTGTTTCACTTAATGGAACATCAGACTTATTTGCGATTTATGAAATCGCTGCTAGAAATGGAATTCTTTTAAGTGGCACAGGAAATCAAGTCTTCAATGATATTGAAGCGATGAATGGCGGTGCAAAAACATCGGGCACTGCAACACAAACATTTAGAGACATTGAAACGATGTCTGGAGGGGTCTCAAGCACAGGAAATGCGATAGTTTCGGCAACTTATAATGTTATCTCTATTGATGGTGCCCAAGCTAGCGGAAACGTCACACAATCAATTATCGACAATAGCTTAATGACGGGTGGTCTTGGCGTTTCTGGCACAAGTGACGCATCAGCAACATATGCAATTGAAATTGCCGGAGGCATTTCTTTGTCAGGCATAAGCTTGCCACAAATTCAAATAAATGTAAGTGCCTTGGGTGGTGTCGCAACATCTGGTGGAGACGGTGCGTTCTTAGTTTATACGCCAGCAATTAACGGTGGATCAAAAGTTTCAGGGGTTGTTAGTCAAAATCAAATACAACCATACGTTGGAAATGGAGTAATTACAGTCTCGGGATTCGCAGTTTCTCAAGCTACTTACCGACCACTAATCAGTGGAGGGGCTTTTTCAAGCGGACAAGCAGTAATTTCCGAATTCACTATAAATGAAATCACCATGTCTGGTGGCGTAATTTGTAGTGGAATTGCAGAAGAGAAATACACACCTGCTTCTGCTGGGGTTTTTGTTGGTGGTAATGCCGCTCTTCAAACAATTTATTATCACATATCAAGCGGAGGTTCAATAGTCAGTGGTGGTTTCTTTACGAGAATCTATACTGAGGTAAGTGCAGGTGGAGCTAAATGTAGTGGCATATCAGAAATAAGCCGTGCAAAAATTTATAATACGGTTGGCTCCTGTCCTATAGCTGTAAAGTGCGGATACAAAAATGATCATCAGTTTTGTGGCGTAAGCGATCTAGTTCAAGGCTTTGGATCTAAACTACAAAACAAGCAAAAATCTGATGTGAGTGCCCTTTGCATCAATCAGTCTCAAGAGCCGGTTCCATGTTTTGGTACTATTGCATATCTTCCAGCAATTACATTCTGTCGTCAAAAAATCAGAATTAAACCCGAAGATCTGCCGCCTAACACTGTATTTGAGCCTGCTCCGCCCAAACCACAAGTTAGGCCAAATAAAATTGGCATGATGATGTTGCCAGCGTTCCGCTTAGACGAACTATGGGTTAAAGATTTGTCTTCGCAAAACACTCCACAAATGGCAGAACTAAAGAAAATTAAAGTTTCTACAAATCCTAAGCCTATAGAGCCCAAAGAATCTCCTGTGGTGCGTGCACCAAGAGAAAAAATTGAAATCAAAAAAACAGCTTTGCGTCATTTAAGAAACATTGATGAAAAAAATTGTTCAAATAATACACCTGAAATGGCCGAACTAAAGAAAATTGAAATGCCAACAAGTGCAAAAACCCAAAAGTCAAAAGAAAATCTTAAGAATAACAAACCAAGAACTGAAGTAAAAAAAGCAGCGACACGCCAATCACGAAACACTGATAACTTAGTGTCATCAAATAACACTCCAGAAATGGCTCAATTAAAAAAATTGGATGTGCCCATGACTGCTAAGATTAAACAATCTAAAGAAATCAACAAAATTACCAGTAATCAAGATGTCAAAAAGATCGACAAGAAAAATGCAAAAGATAAATCTGAATTTGTGACAAACAATTCACCTGAAATGGCCGCATTGAAAAATTTGATAAAGAACAATAAAAGCCTTGAAAAAGAAAAGGATGTAAAATCTACGCCAAAAATGCTTGCACAACCAAATCAAGAACATAAAAGGCATTCAAAAGCACCAAAAATCAAAACTGTGCAAGGTGCATTTTAAGATCATCTAACACCCAATCAATGGTTTCTTCCCAAGTGTTCTTTTTTCTATATAACCTCATGCTGTCATACCAGAAAGTATTTTCTCCATTTAAGCCCCAGCGGTATTCTGGATCTTGACTAGGAATTAAGACCCATACTGGGACTCCCAGAGCACCTGCCAAACAAGCGATAGAAGTTTCAACAGTAATTACCAAATCCAATGATTTAATTAAATGTGCTGTTTGGTTCCAATTAGACATAAATTCACGACAATCAAAATATGATGAGGGAGGAGCAAAAAGTTTATTCAATCCAAAAAACTTAATTCCACCAATTTCAAGTTTAGAAAATAAGTCAACCGATATTGAGCGAATGCTATCTCGTGGATTAAATGGGTTGCCAGCCCAATTGATGCCAAATTTAGGTATACTCAAAGATTTTAATTTATCTAAGTTAGTACATGGTGGATTTGATAAGTTAGGAAACAAATAAGGTTGCCCATTTATATCTTGTTTTTTGACTTGTAGCACCTTAGGCAAAGCCATCATATGAATAATTTTATCCGCTTTGGGAATAGGTGCTTGAGTATCAGAAACCTCTACATCTGCAAAGAGTTCTCTAAATTCATCGTTGCATTTCAATATAACTTTTTTGACACGACTTTGAGCTAATTTTACGAATCGAAAATATTGAATGGCGTCACCATCACCGAATTCTGCGTTCACTAAAAGTGTTATTGGTTCAATTTGACCACACCAAATAGGCAGTCCATAAGTACTTGCTGCTACCGTGCCATTTTTGTTTTGTACAGGAATGATTTCATGATCAGGCCATCCGTGATCATAATCTCCATCTAATAGCATTTTGTAGGATTCTTGCCAAGTTAATGTCATAAAGTCTCCACTAATCATTTGCAAAGAAAATTAATGATTCTATATACCATAGTCCTTATTCCGCAGGAGGTGGAACTTGATTCTCAGAATTTTTGAAAATCTAGCAAGATGGACAACGAACTGGGCAGGAAGCACATCGGCATTTTCTATTGCTTTGCTCACAATAATCGCATGGCTTTTTTTGGGCCACTTCTTTAACTACAGCGATACGTGGCAATTGGTTATAAACACGGGAACAACCATAATAACTTTCCTAATGGTTTTTTTACTACAGAGGGCTCATAATAAAGAATCTATGGCCATGCAGATTAAGCTAGATGAGTTGATTGCAGCCTTGGATGGCACAAGCAAAGAAATGATAAACATCGAGAGCAAAACTGAAGATGAAATCAGAGAAGTTCGTCGCAAATTTGAATTTCTTTCGGAAGAACATGACAAATAAAAAACCCCACCGGAAAATAAAATCCCGGTGGGGTGACGCAATATCAACTTTTTCCGGCAAAAAAGTAGTGGTTTAGCATTGCCGGATGCCAAACCAAGCGTCATTTCGCACTCTTGCATGCCATTTCTTAGCAAAAATGAGGCTATTGCTAAGGCGTTGAAAACGGCGATGCTTGAGGCGATACACTCACAACATTTTTAACATCATTACATTAGTAAGTATGTCACAAATTCTATTTTGTGTCAAACAAATAAAAAAAAGACCGGACGACATCCGGTCTTTTTTTGAACCTAACATTACTTAGCGATTTCAGCAATTGGTTTTGGTTTTGTTGTGGGTTTGAAATCAGGCAATTGCAATAACATGGTTGGATTGTCTTGCCCACCTCCACCCATGAAATATTGCGGGAAAGTGCCATCCCACTTTTCAATTAACTCTCGCATTAATTCAAGCTTTTTGAGTGCAACATAGTCTTCTAGATTTTGTTGCGTTTTCTCAAGTTCATAGAATTTGGCATCAGCAACAACCTTGATGCCTTCGGCTTCAGACTCTCTTTCTAAGAGCAGAGATTCTGCTTTACCACTGGCTTCGAGCAAAGTCTTTTTGTTCTTTTCTTCTTGAGCGGCAGTTGCAGCGGCAGCAATTGCTTTGTCTTGTTCGGCATTAAACACCTTAACAAGCACCTCCATAATAGTTTTGTCCTTATAGACAAAACCACCAGTGATGCCTAAGTTCGTAATTGCAATCCCGCGAGGTTCGAAAAACTCAATTACTTCCTTGCAGGTTCTTTCAATAATTGGAGTTGCTGCCTTACGCAATGTTTCCATGGGAAGATCTGTCACAGCTAAGGCAAAGGTGGTTTGCAATTTTGCACGTACTTCTTGATCCAAAACTTTTTGAAGACTTCCATTTGGATAGTTTGCCAAAAATTTGACAGATTCATCACGATCTTGGATTCTAGCAGTGATATTCCAACCTGTAGAAAATTCTACTTGGTCAGAGGTCATGACCCAGATAGCTTCATTTTTATTGCTAGTTCCAGAATCGGGGTCCGCAGTCCACTCTCTTGTAACGGGTTGAGTGTCTACTTTGATGAGCATGGCCGCGTCACGCCATTCGCCATTGTACGTTAAATATTCATATCCCTTAGGCACCCACTGTTGTGGAATTTCGACTTGCTGAGCAAATACTAATTTTTCTTTGAAGAAGGCTTCATTAGTGGTTGATTGCTGAGTTTTTCCATCCTCAAGAAAAGGAATTAGAAAAGCCACTTCGTGGGATTCGATAACTTCAAGCTTTATAGGCTTGAACGGCTTACGGCAACCAGATGAACTTAACGCCATCATTATAATCAAAGCCGCACTTACGCCATTTGCAATTTTTTTGGTTTCAAACGACTTTCGCAAAATCAAGTAAGATTGTATTGCAACCCAAATCCAACCAACGCCATACATAGACGCTTCAAAATTTTGGCGTGCTCGATGCTCTGCTATCTTTGATGGGTCTTTGAAAGTATCCAAAGCTGCCTTTGAATCGTTCATCTGAAGTTCCGTGAAAAAATGATTAGAAAACACTTGGTAGGCCACAATCATCGCTAACACAGCGACAAATCTAAGCCAATTTTGATTGATCCATTCCATCTAAATATTCTCCTGAAAGGTGATGGTACATACGAACAAGGTTAATTGTACAACAGAAACAAATATGGTCAAATAAAAATCATTCTTTTTCGGGCCTATTTTTTTGATTTCGTTTTCTATAAGTCTCTATTTTTTTACGTTGATGCTCAGGATTTAATTCATATTCTGGTGTTGGACGATGAAGTTTTAGCTTATCTAATTCTCTACATCCGATGCTTCGACACAATCGCTTGACAGCATCTACTGATGTTCTAGCTTCTTGTAGGGTTGATGCAGAACCGTTTGCGAAAAGATCCTCAGCAGTGTTGATGTATCGATGGCTATAAAAAGGGCCATCTACAACTTCAATATTTCCTTCTTCGTCATAAGATGTAATATATTCTACTGGAACGTGGAAACATGCAAAACAAATTCTAGGATAAGTTTTGCCATCGACAAATGGCTTAGATCGATGACTTGTGACTATGAAATCCATATATTGTCCGCAAATAGGACAATCGTATTTTGACATACTAATTCTTCAATTTTTGGGTGTTTGGGAAAATGTAAGAACAATATGAATTGTAGCTTGGGTTTAGCAATTCACAAGACACAAAAGCTTTTAAAATCAAGGACTATTCTTTTTTGAATTTAAAAATGCCAAGGCAGACTGAAGATCTTTGGCGTTTTGATCTTTTTCAGAAACGATATATTCTTGTGCATTTGGCCATGCTATTTGTAGCGTTGGATCTTTATAGTGTATTTCGCACTCAAATTTTGGATTATAAAGACCATCTTGTTGGTAACATAAGATAGTATTGTCCTCTGCTGCGAAAAACCCATGAGCACAACCACTTGGAACATAAAGTTGTTTTTTATTTTCTTCTGTCAACCAAACACCATAATAATTACCAAATGTGGGGCTATCTTTTCTAACATCAGCAACAACGTCCCACAAACTACCACGTATGCATGTACAGAGCTTGGCGAATGGTGCCACATGCATGCCACGAATCACATTCTTGTTAGAATGGCTAATATTTACCTGAGCAACTTCCGGGAATTCAGGACTATATCGATGAGTAGAAAATATCTCTTGAAAGAATCCCCTATCATCTTCATATCGATCAAAATCGATAACAAAAGAACCGGCTACAACTAATATATGGTTTTTAATCATTCACTAATAGAGTTAGGAATGATTAAAATTTTATCCAAATATAATAGACAATTTTTAGTGCCCCCGGCAGGACTCGAACCTGCACTCTATCGATTAAAAGTCGCAAAAAATAGTTTAAATAAAGCTATATATTTTAAGGAGAAATATATGCGTGAATTTAAGTGTAAAAAATGCGAAAAAACAAAAAATGAAACAGCGTTCAATAAACACAAAGAAGCTAAAACAGGATATCATTCTTGGTGCAAAAGTTGTGCAAATGAAAACTCAAAAAAATGGTATCAAAAAAATAAAAAAAACAAAACAGTGTCTGATCGAATAAAAAATTACAACACAAGTAAAAAAAATACTTTACAAAAAATAGTAGCAGATTTAAAAGCAGAATTGGGTTGTGGTTTATGTGGAGAAAAAGAACCCATTTGTTTAGACTTTCACCATAAAAACGGGAAAAAAGAAAAGAATATTTCTGAATTTGTGCAAATGAAAAGTGTTAAAAATCTTGTGTTAGAACTCACTAAATGCGTTTGTGTTTGTAGCAACTGTCACAGAAAAATTCATGGCAATATTTTAAAGTGCCCTGATTTAACTTTGCAATATGCTTTAATTGTCAATAAGTTTGAAAAACTTTTGATAAAAACAAGAACAAAGAAAAGCAAAAAAGTGACTTGCAAAAAAGAAAAACAAACAAACCGAATGAGTCGAAGAAAAGTAAGTTGGCCAGAAAAGATTGAACTTGAGAAAATGGTTTGGGAAAAGCCAACAACTTTGATTGCTAAAAATTATGGGGTCAGCGATAAAGCTGTTGCAGGTTGGTGTAAAAAATACCAAATAAGCAAACCGCCAGTTGGCTATTGGTCTAAAAAGAAAGTGGGCCATGTAGGACTCGAACCTACAACCTACGGATTAACTTTACCACTATAACTTTCGTTACCCTTGCGGTTTGTGGTCTGGACTTTACCTTCACCATAGTTTTTACATTAGGTGTTTCCCGTCAAGTCTCTACACCTTCCTAAATTACTTAGGCTTGGCTCGGTATTGGCAGTTAAGCGTTCACCGAATTTGAGAAATTCTACATTATTGGTTTCCCAATAAGCACTCCAATTAAAGTCCGTTGCTCTAACCAATTAAGCTAATGACCCATTATAGTTTTGGTGCTTGACCTTAGAAGCTTAACAATAGTTTTGTTTTGCACAAGGGCATAGCACTATGCTATCTCCCTCGGAAAAAGAGGGAGGCTAGCGTTTGCCTCGTTTATGTTTAGAAAGTGTGTTGAGCATGGTTTGTTCCTCGTGTAATTAATATATGCAAGTCCTTTGAGAAAAGCAAGAGATACAACAAAAATTTTTTTAGAAACCTCTAAATACTTGAAAATTCCACAAGGGAACACGATGAAAGATTTTTTGAAATTTCTCACAGAAGCAAAACAGGAAACAGGAACAGGTTCTTTGGAATTTTTTGACAAAAGATTAGCTGGAGCCAAAAAGCTCTCTGCCCAAGCAAAAGAAAAAGGCGGTCCAAGCATTCTGACTCACTATCATTTTGCCGCAAAAATAAAGCAATACGAAGCGGTTGAACAAGCAATAAGACAAAACAAAGATGTGGCGTTTTTTGAGTCTAAATATCGGAATTTGCTATCGCAGCTTCAAAGTTTGAATATGACACAAAGGCAATTTCAAGCCCTTAGTGGTGAACTTGAAGTGTGGGGAGAAGCAATTGTACAACTGTTTCCTAGGAGAAAATCATGAAAGATCAACATAATTTGGTGCATGAACACGTTGAAGAGCACAACAGCTTTCCAACTTTTAATGAGTGGATGCAACTTCGAGAAGACAAAAAGCCCTACAAGGGTTTTGATAAAGATAAAAACCATCCTGAGGGTGGACTTAAACCATCCTATGCCAAAAAACTTGGCATTCATGCTGGCATAGAAACAAAAAGAGAAGCGGAGAGAAAAGGCGGCGTAGACAAAATGTCTGATAAAACCAAGAAACGCCGCAAATCTTTTTGTGCCAGAATGTGCGGACACAAGAGAAAAAATACGTCATCAAAAACGGCAAAAGACCCAAAGAGTAAAATAAACGCTGCACTCAGAGTTTGGAAATGCAAGTGCTAAAGGTGAATTATGGACAGTTTTAAAGAGTGGCTGGAGCTTAATGAGAAAAAAGATGCTTGCTATTACAAAGTTAAGGCAAGATATGATGTTTGGCCATCTGCCTATGGTTCTGGTGCATTAGTAAAATGCCGTAAAAAAGGAGCCAAAAATTGGGGAAAATCCAAGAATGAAGGCACTATAAATTGCCAATTTTGCAATTCACCGGCCACCTCAATAGAAATGTGGGATGAAGAAATACCTGTCTGCGATATGTGCTCCGCTGGAATATCTGAAGGAACCTTTGATCTTGAAAAAGAAAAAGGTTTACATGGATGGTTTTCCAGAAACAAAGGCAAAGGTTGGATTGATTGCAAGAAAAGTAGTAAAGGTAATTTAGTGCCATGTGGTCGTAAGTCTGCTGGCAAAGGTGCAGAAAGAGAATATCCAGCTTGCCGACCAACACTTTCTGCTTGTAACAAAAAAGGCACTAGACGCAAGAAAAGCAGTAAGCCAATAAGTTGGAAATAATATGAGATTCAAAACTTGGTTTGAAAATTTTCAAACATACAAAATTAACGGCGAATATTGGATTGCAGACGGCCATGTTATGCAGGCAGATGATTCTAGTGATTATAATCATGAAGGCTATGTGATGATGTATATGCAATCCGACATAGCTTCCCATTTTGGGGTAATGAACAATTCTGAATACTTAGATTGGGATAAAATCAAAAAACAAATTATTGATGAAATCTTACAAGGTGCTTCGCCAGAAGAGTATGAAGACCTAGCAGAGCAGGCCGATGATGATCCTGATGCTTTTATTGTTTCACAAATGGAAGATCCTGAGGCAAATGAAAAAATACAAATAGCTAATGGAATTGGAGATGCAAGATTATACGCAATTATGAAATGGGGATGGAAAAGAGTTGCTGGAAATGATATTGAAAGTCGAGCTTTGACTTCAGATGACATGAAACAAATATCATCAGGTTTATATGATATTGATTCACATTTAGCTGACGATGCAGAATTTAACATCAGCGTTTACGGTAATAAAAGCTACACTGTAACACTGGCAGAGCTAAATGCTGGGAGACTAAACTCTGATATTGATCAACAAGGTTTTGAACAAAGACAAAGACAACAACAAAATACAAATGACTTACAAACCAAAGTCGCCTCTCAACAAGTGCAAGACATAGACAAACAAGGAATGAATCCTTATTATCAACAGAAAAAATTCCCATTTGCTGATTGGCGTTTATTCTAAATAACGTTTGACATAGTTTTAAAATAGTTTTAAAATAGCTTATAAATATTTTAAGGATAAAAAAATGTTCATAGGGATTTTGACAGTAATTGCTTCTCTGCTTGCATCTTTGGTAGGGGTTTGGGCTATATTCAAATATGTAATTTTGTTTGAGATGAGAATTGATGCAAATACATTTAAGACTCTTTATGAAACTAACAAGTCCGCACGAAAAATAATTCTTGGCGAAGAGTTTACAAGAGAGAATCGTCATCCAGTTTCTTTTTCGGCCATCTATTTTCTAAAAGATGCACCTTGGTTCATATTAAATCACAGCGAAAGAATGATGCAAGCTGGATGGCAAAGTGTAGATTATATTACTACCATAGCTTGTTTTCGTTGGAAATATAAAAAACTCAAAGAGTTTCTTAATGTACGTTTACAAGAATTGCAATTACAAACATTAGGTGTTCCAGTTGAGTTAATGCTGCCATACTACACAGATAAAATTGGATCGCTTAAAGAAAAGACTCCCGAGCCAGTAGCAGATCCTCAAATATGGAAAGATTTTTGCAATGAAGTAGAAGAAGTAGCTGAAGGTAAAAGGTCAAAAACATCAGCCTTACTTTATGGACCTCCCGGTAATGGCAAAACTAGCTTAGTAAAGTATCTGGCGACCAAGTACAATATGCCAGTAATGATTTTTACTTTGAATCCAGAATGGAATAATCACGACTTACTGTTGGTCTTTGCACAAATTCCTAAAAGATGCATTGTACTAATGGAGGATTTTGATAATTACTATAACAAAAGAACTTGCACCATAGGTTCAGGAGACAAAGGAAATTATATCAAATTCACTTATGATATTATTCTGAATGGCCTTGATGGTGTTTATAACACATACGATAATGTCGTGTTTATCATGACGGTAAATGACATCGATAAAGTTGATTCAGCATTAAAGAATAGGCCAAGTAGATTTAAATTTGTTAGATGCTTTGAGAATCCAAATATTGTAATAAGATCTAACCTTTTGCCATCAGATTGGGTTGCTCATACCGAAGGATATAATCTTGATCAAATATTCAGGCTGAAAGAGTCTTGCGAAAAAGGATTGACTATGCATGAAGCTTTGGCCATGTTAGATGAAAAAACTTCTGAAGAAGCCGCTAAGAAAAAGCTTGTTGATCTTTATAACGAGAAAGTGCAAAAATATAACGACAGAGTGAAACTAGAACTTTCTCATGAGTACGTTGATTATGAAGAAGAGTAAATCATCAAATGTCAATATGATGTCTTTGCATCATTGAAAATGTATTTTTACAGGAGCTTTAAATGACCTGTAATTGGATTAATCTTATCTACAAAATCTGGACCGATTGCAAGACAGGTTTTGGTGGGTTCCTTAAACTCAGTTTTGCCACTATCCGTAATTAAGTGTGCCTCTAGGCCAGATTCTTTGGCTTTGTGGTAAATTTCCATAAGTTCATCTTCGCTTTCAACGCGACAACAAACTTTTGCATAACCGTTTGCAAACCATAACTCTTCTGCTGTGCTAAAGTAAGGATCTCCTTCTCCTTCCTTTTCAAATACCCTATGTGATAAAAAAGCCATGGAAGCATGACAAGCTTGAGCAATCAATTTCCCTTTTCTCATGCTCATTGTGCCGCCTTTGCCATCAGGATAAGTGTAACGCACTACAATAACTTGTTTTGTTTCCATGTTTTTTCAATCCTCGACACTTGTGATTTTTCCAAATACTGAATTGATCCCAATCCAACCATTTACATAGCCTTTATTATTGCTTATTTGATAGAGTGTATTGTCGCCCTCTTTTTTGATAGCAGAAACGAGATGTACGTAAAATCTACCACGAACTTTACAAAATACTATATCTCCTTCTACAATATCACTTGTTTCTGAAGTGACGTGAACTAATTGCCCAGATTGAATTTTTGGGCTCATAGAGTTGCCTTTTGGCCTAAATGATGTGCCTATCCCTTTTTGGAGTTGTTCACGATGAAAATTAAAATTCAAAATCAAACATCCACTTTCTTTTTAAAAATCTTAGGGCAAGGATTTGAATTGACCACTTCAATATCTTGGCAATTAATCCAATCATATTCTGTGTGCATAGGAGCAACAATTGCTCCGGGTTTCATCTCTTTGTGAATCTTCATTTCAAGATCCCTGTACTTTTCAGAATCTTTTATGGGTCGATAGTAGTAGATAAAATCAAATTGATCATATCTATCGAATGTTAACGCATCTGCAAGCCCAACCCTATTAATGTTTATAGAATTTGCTGTAGTTACATATCGCTCATCACAATCAATGCCATAAGCATCAAATAAAGAACTAGCCAACATCACCTTGGTGCCTAGGCCACAACCTACATCTAAGAATTTTTTAGAACGATCTTGGCCAAGATAAAAGAAGGCATCAAGTAAAGTGTCTACAAAAAAGCCACATGGAAATGGAACAAAAGTGAACCTTCCATCCTTGATATTCTGAGCAGCTTCGGGATGCTCCATTTGAGCGGCTTCTAGGTTATGAAAGGCAACATCAAAAACCATGAGCTTGATTGCTAATTGCTCTCTGCTTTTGTTTTCATCCAAGGTGGCACGAGCAGACATATTAGAGATGTCCGCGACTTGCTTTTCATTCATATTTGGCCTAAGACTTCAAAATTACAAAGAGCGGCCAGCGAGAATCGAACTCGCACACCTTGCTTGGCAAGCAAGTAGGCTACCACTACATCATGGCCGCATAAACTAATATATCGTTCTAATTCAAATTTTTCTTTAAATCTTTTGTATTTTGACTGACAGATTTCCAATAAACGGCACAATAATCTCCTTGACACTGCATGCAGTGATCACATTCACAAGACATGTCTATTTCCCATTCATAGATTTTATTATCAGTGCCAATAAATTTGTGAGGCCCATCATGTCCTGAAGGCAAAATGCAACCATGGTCATCTTCCGGGTGGATGACTAATTTGGGATTAAATATATAACCACAATTGTTCATACAAATTAAGAGCTATAGTAATAATCGTCAAGATCATAATCAGCCACAAAATCATAACGTTGCTTGTAAGATTCTTGATTGAAAATTGTGGTTTGAGAAGTGTGCGATTGAAGCATGTTTTGTGTGTTTTTGAGATTATTTTTTAAAGCATGAAGAGAATTAGTCAACTTTTCAATTCTTGCTTCAAGAAAAGCAACATATTCAGGAGTGTATAAAACTCCCCACTCAGTACAAAGATCTTTTGTTCCTTTAAAATTGTCTTCCATAATATTATCCTAAAGTCTGCCCCTGTAATACTCTTCCCACATATCGTTCCAATACGAGTGGTGTTCTTCTGCACAACATCGACATAATAATCGCATACGGTTTGGATCATTAGTAGAATCCAAAGGCCCCTCCCAAAAGTATTTGGTTCGAGAGCTTTCAAGCTTCAAGCCCGTCAGATGACCACAGTATTCGCACTTAGGCTTGATTTTGTAAAATTTTATCGCATACGCAATATCTGAAGATTCATCGTTCATCTGTTTTGTCTGCACAAGAATTCTTGTTGTGCTTTGATTTTTTAAACATGATGCCAACCCGATCCAAACAAATTACGATTAACGATGAAACGCCTGCTAAGGTCATAACAAGCAATTCCAAAGATCCTCCGCAGGCACAAGCTAATATTTGCATGATTTGTTTTGATTATTGTGTACCGCCTGTGGGAATCTAACCCACATCACCACCGTAATATATCGAACTCTGACGTTGAGCTAAGGCGGCACACAATCTTAAGGAAGTTGTATAAATAAGTCAAGTGATAATGAAGTTTTAAACTTCAAAGCTGCCTATGGGGCTTGAACCCATGACCTCTTCCTTACCAAGGAAGTGCTCTACCACTGAGCTAAGGCAACAAGATGTAAATAATTTACCCAATATAAATTAGAACTAGAGGAATATTTTTGTGCAAAATTTTAAAAATTGGTTTTGGAATGAAAGCAAAAAAGAAATAAGTGATTTACGCTATGGCGAAACCAAGCAAGATGCTGAATTTATTAAATCTCCAACTCCGTTATTTAGTTTAGATTGGAAACAAATAGAGCTTCCTAAGCCACCCGAAAACACAAGTAAAAAAACACAAAATGAACTTGAACAAATTTTAATATATCAAAAAGAAAATAATCAGGAAACTAAAAAACAAATCGAACATCAAGATAGAAAAGATGTCGAGTCATGCTTTTTAGAACTTTTACAAAGCTTAGGAGAAAAAGTTGACGAAAATAGAAAAAAACAAATAATTGCTGTTTCTGAGCAGCTTTCAACAATAAGTTTGCGTCACAAAATTAAATTCAATAGAGCACGTCCATTTCAATTATTAGAAGCCCAAGGAAAAATAAACCCACCAAAAGGACGAACTACAAAATCTCCTTCTTATCCATCAACGCACGCACTTATAGGAGCCTTTTTAGGCTCTTGGTTAGCTAGCTTGTATCCGCAACACAAAAAGGATATTCTTAAACTAGGTAAAGACTTGGGAGATAATAGAGTGAAGGCAGGATTTCATTTTCAAAGCGATTGTGATGCAGGAAATTGGCTAGCCGAAAAGCTCAAAAAACACTTTAAACTTGACTGGCATAAATAAAAGCATGAAATTCAAACAGTGGCTTCAAAATGAGAATGCTTCGCGTACTGGTGCTAAATTAGGCTTGTACCCCTCGATATCAGATGCTCTTGGTCAATACCCTCCATTGTATGGAATGCCAATTTCGGGAGATTTAATTACCTATATTGACATCATGTATGGAGTTAATAACATTCCGGGAAAAAATGGCATTATACGATACAAAGACAATCATCCGCACAAGGCTAAAACGATTAAGTAGCTTTCTCTTTAAGCAACAAAGTTCTATGTTGTTCAATAAAGTGCTTTGCTTTAGGGGTCCAATTTCTGAACATCAACATTTTAGAGTTGTACAAATCATTGACTTGACTTGCGTAAATTCTGACCGCTGTATCGTTAGGCGAAAACCTTGGATAAATAGAATGCTTTAAATTTTCAAGCATCCACTCTAATGCAGATGCTCCAAAAATGTAGTAGTAATTCAATTTGGTCAAAGCAACTCCAGCCTTTTGTTCAATCGCCTGACGTAAAGAAAATACCTTGAAAGTGTAAAATGAATCAAGATATTCAGGGGCAGTTTTGATTTCAAAGTATTTTTCTTTTCCTTTAATCAAAAAACACATATCTACATTGTGATTGCCCAAAGCATCGCTTATGAAGCCACCAGTATTGTCTACGCCATGGGAGCGTAGTCCAACATCAACATTCAATCGCTCTGCAATGTCGCGTCGTAAAGCTTCGCCATAAATTTGCTCACGTTGGGTAAAGTCGGAAATATTTTGTATAAAAGTCTCTGTTGAACGAGTGTCTTTTCTGAAATCTAAAGATTCTGTCATTTTGCATCCTTTCAATTAAATTTATAAGACACAAAAATTATAAGCATACAATAGAGATTTAGCAAGAATTGATTTTCACACGGAATCAAAAGTTAATTTTCTATATACAAGAAAAACATTTATTAAAATTCGATAACAAAAAATATGGATGAATTTCTAAACAATTTAAAAATCAAATATCCCACTGTAGATGTTGATGCATATGAGAATAAATTTCGAATCGAATTGATGAATCTTAAAGTTGCACCGGAGCATCAAGGGCAAGGAATAGGATCGAAAGTAATACAAGAATTGCAACACTATGCAAGATCACAAGGCAAGCCCATCGTTTTAAGACCAGAGGCTGAAAGAGGTCGTAAAAAAGACCTAGAAAGATTCTATAAAGGTCTAGGCTTTGTTGACAACAAAGGCCGAAATATTGATTATTCTTTGTCTTCGCCTGTTGCAAAAACCATGTACTGGCGATTTAAAGAATGGGTAGAATTTGTACTTGATTAAAATAGGTGAGACAAAAATAGATGAATCTCAGACTTCGCAAGAAGACTTTGTTGAATTGCAATCTATTACACATTCTCACAAATGTATATAGAATGTCAATCAAAAAATAAAAGCACTGCCGGTAGGACTCGAACCCACATAAATCAACTTAGAAGGTTGATGCCTAATCCATTCGGCCACGGCAGCATAAAAAAGACGGCAGTGGGATTCGAACCCACGGGGAGTAAAACTCGACAGATTTGCAATCTGTTGCCTTCAACCACTCGGCCACACCGTCAAAAAATTACTTGTCATCACTGTGACTAAAAATACTTAAATTGTTTTCAAACAATTTTTCAAAGACCTTATAGCAATTGTTGTTTACAAAGTCCTTTTCAATTTGTAGCCACTAATTAATTATTAGCAAAACAGTGGAAAAGTTCAAGTGAAATTCTTCACAAATCTAAATTTTCGACCACAACGTCATCTTTCCATCGGAACACAGTCACGCCATGATCGTTGCTAATGTACTCAGCGTGACCTCGAACAATTATTTCGCGTCTGCCATATTCATATCCATGCCATCGACCAATCGCATAAGTAATTGCAAACAAAAACAAAAATGCAAAACAAAGAGCAATCAAAAAAGCAGTCTCCAAATCACTAATTTTCTTTTGTTTATCGGCGTAAGTTTCCATTAACTAAATCCTAAATTCAAAAACAAGTAGGCGAGCACATTCAGGAACTTTTACTAAAATGAGTCCGGCGAGGTTCGAACTCGCATGATCCTGTTTAAGAGACAGGTGCATTTCCCAGTCTGCCACGAACTCAAAAAATCTAATCTAACCCTCTTCAGCTTGAAAAGCTGAAAAGGGTTCAAACTACTACCCTCAGGACCTACGCCTTATCCTTCTTAACGACCGGTTTGGTTGCAGGAGTTTGGCTAGACAACAAATTGCCCACATTTTCAAGGATTGCTGACCCTTGAGGGGTGTTGGACAAAGCTTCCAACATTCCACCTATTGACAAGCCGCCTTGTGGTGTGAGTAATTGCATTGCAGATTTAACACCTTCCGTAGGATTTCCAGTGTTGGCGATTACCTTTACATCTGCGTTCTGCAAAGCCTTAGCTTGTTCCGACCCCACAACAACATACGCCTTGACAGACTCAAGCGAAACCAAGTATTGTTGGTAACCCACGTTGCTTCCAATTTCTTCAGCCAACGTAATTTGTGCTTTCACCGGAGCAAGAAGCATAGCTTCCTGTGCAGCGGCATTTGCTTCGCCCTCTTTTTTCACCCCTTCGGCTTTAAGCTTTGTCGCTTCCAATTGTGCTTCAGCCCCCATAATCGCAACAGCTTTGCCCTGCTCTGCTTTCACTAAAGCAGCCTCTCTATCAATCTCTGCTTGTTGGATTTGCTCTACACGTTTTACATCCATCAATTTTTGTGTTGTGGTTGCTTTTTCTGACTCAATTTCTTGCTGGGCTCTTTGTTCGGCAATACCAATAGCCTTGTCTTTGTCAGCAATGCTCTGACCAATTTGTTGTTCCGCAGTTTGCCTAGAAACTTCGATTTGTCGTTTCGCTTCAATTTCAGCCGTTTGTGCAGTCATTGAATTTTTGGCTACTTCAATACGGCTTTCCATCTCAATATGTGAAGACTTTTTCGCCATGATGTTGGTGATGACTTTACTTCCATCGGCATCACGAATATCCATCAATTCCATGTTTTTAACTGGTTGTACGCCCCAGTTGGCTAGTTCTTGTTCGACCTCTTTAGTGAACTGCTCTCCGAATGTAGCACGATCAGTCATAATTTGGTTAATATCATGACTAGCAAGAATTTTTCGAACAGCACCTTGCATGATGAACTCTAATTGAGAATCCAACTTTTTGAAATCTGTGATTTTTTCTGCTGCTTTGTTTGTGTCTGAAATCACAAAAAACGCCACTAAATCAAGCTCAAAAGGCACTCGTTCTTTATCATAAGCTTTGTAGCCGTGCAGAATTTTTTCAAAGTTGCTAACTGGAAGAACAATGCTTTTTACGCCAATAAGAGGGAACCAACTTGGCCAACGATAATAAACATTTCCACTAGCTTGTTTGGCACCGAAGGAGATTGTCTTATTTTTGGACTGAACAGTATGTACCGTGTTTGTGTCAACAACAACACGAAACATCATGGGAATTACTACAGCCATAATAGCTGCAAAAACCACCAAAATACCAACCATAACTGATATAACAGTCGTACTGAGGATCACCGCAAACATAAATTTTTTCCCTTACTTGAGAAGCCTAGAAACCATAATCACCTAAGTATATTCAAAATGACCGGCTCAAACAAGATAAATCAAAACAAATTGGGGGTTTATACCCAAAATTCATCATAGTCGTTTATGTCTAATGAGATACCAAAAATCTTCATTATTTACAATCGAAGTGTAAATAACTAAGAATCATTCGATTCATCTATTCTTTGCAAAGGAGAGACAATTATGGCTACTTATACTGTAGATCTGTCACCAGCATTGGTTAACCTCGCATCCGAAGGTTCACTTGATACTGTTAAGGACGCAAACGGAAATTCAATCCAAAGAGAATACTTTGGAGTTTGGGTTGTGAACGGCTCAGATAGAAAGATGGTTGGTATTGTTAAGGATGGTCAAACATTCAATGACACTATCGTTACATCGCCTGCTGATTATCCATTCATTAGCTAATTAAGCTGAGACAATCTTAAAAGCATAACGGTTGGTTTAAAAGCCAGCCGTTTTTTATTGCTAGTTCTAAAGTAGTTTTATTTTTTGACAAAAACCATCAAAAATATGTTTCCACAACCGCTCCATGATGCAAGCATCTGATTTAGATTTGGTCATTTGCATTGCTCTTTGGTAGAATTCAAGCGGTTTATTTCTGATAACTCTTGCAGGCACAGAAAAAATTCCAAAAGGATGAAACTCTAAATAATCAGGACAATCTGTGCCAAAAAGGTTTTTCCAAAAAGATTCTATTTGCAATCCAAAATGATGAGGAGACCCATCTTTAGCACAAAAATAAGTTTGGAAGAAAGAATCATATCGAAATTTGCGTAGCATTTTTAATTGCGTAACAAACTCTTCTGTTTGTATGTGTCCATGTAAGCTAGCTTGTGAAAAAACTGTTACATCGGCAAGTGAATCGTAGTTGGCGACTATGTGATGCAAATAAGTGTGTGCTTCATAGCCGATGTTTGGCAATAAATTACAACCTTGAAATTTGTTATAAACAGTTATTTTGCATCCGAAAATTTGGTTACACCAACTTATATCTTCTTTGTAACGAGCTAAAACCAATTCAACCATAAAGGTATTTATTGCTTATTTTCGTTCTTCTGGCTCCCCACAATAAATGCAAGCATCATCTGTTTCGTACTTTGGATCATGGTCGGAAGGTATAGGAACCAACTTTCCATTGATTAATTCAACCATTTTGTCATTACTGTAATAATGACAAACTTTGTCTGGAGATTCTTTGCAAAGCCAACCAAAACCCCGCCTACAAATCACACAATAAGATTCACCTGCATACGAATTCAAACATTCATGCGTGCAAGATTGAATCAAATGCGAAAGTTCATTTTCTAATTTTCGTATTTGCTCTCTTTTTTCAGAGATTCTTGATGTTAATTCATCACTCATAGTTTTTTCCAATGTAATCAAAAGCTCGACGGTTGGACTCGAACCAACGACCACCCGCTCCGAATGCGATGTAATCCTTTCTATCATTCTGCTAATTCGCAGACAAGTAGTGAAAAGACTATTTTTAGGTGCTCTACCACTGAGCTACGTCGAGATCTCTAGGGCATTTTAAACAGAACCCTGTAACTGTAAGTATCGACGGTTGGACTCGAACCAACGACCACCCGCTTAGAAGGCGATGTAATCCTTTCTATCATTCTGCTAATTCGCAGACAAGTAGTGAAAAGACTATTTTTAGGTGCTCTACCAACTGAGCTACGTCGATATGTTCAATGGGTTTTTATACAGAACCCGCTTCTGACGAAACTGTAGCCTCGGCGGTTGGATTCGAACCAACATCCCTCACTTAACAGGTGATGTAATCCTTTCTAACATTCTGCTAATTCGCAGACAAGAAGTGAAAAGACTATTTTTAGTGCTCTAGCCATTGAGCTACGCCGAGTTGTTTGAATTATAGGGAACTTATTTGCTGGGTCAATCTACATTGTAGATTTTTGCAAATCTTATACTGCCATCTCCGTAATCGCACTTTTCAATCAAGTACCAAGGCTCGTCAAATACCACTTTTGTTCCATCTGCTTTTGTCACTTCAGAAACCAAATAAGATGGAACTATCAAAGCCTTTGTTCGGCTAGTGTCCCAGCCGTTTTCTGCCTTTATTTGTATTGCTTCATATTGTCCATATCGAACCCGCTCTTCTCTGCCATCGGGATAAATATGTGTGCACGTTAGTGGTCTTGGAAAGGTTAATTGTTTCAATTTTGTTTAGTTCTTGTTCAAGAGCAGGTAGAGGGAATCGAACCCTCTTCGCCAGTTTGGAAAACTGGGGTAATACCATTATACGACACCTGCAAATAAATTGTTTAATCAATTTTTTGTTTTGACATTCTTATTTCAGCATGCAGTTTACGGTGGCAGTTACTGCATAAAACATCACATTTTTCTATTTCATTTAAAATGCGTTTTTTGCTCCAACCTTGATGGACTACTAATGAAAGCTCAATATCTTTTTCTTCAGGATTTTTATGATGAAAATCAAGACAAGCAACATGGTTTTCACCGCAATTTTTACAACACAGTGTGTTTTTTAAATCTTTAAACCAATCCTTTAAGTCATTGGTTCTTTTTCTTGCTTTTTTGCAATAATAAGATTTGTTATTCACATAGTGTTCTCGCATTTTTATCCTCTGACATTCTAGACAGATTGTCCCAAATTTGCCATGTTTCTTGACAAATTTTTCCTCATCCTTGCTTTTCCCACAATTATTGCATATTTTTTCTGACAAATCGAATTCCCTTTCTATTGCTAATCAACAATAGAAAGAAATTTAATATAAAAGTCAAGCACCCCCTAGAAGATTCGAACTTCTGCAACCGTCTTTCGTAGAGACAGAGCCTGATATCCGCAGGAGAGGGCAAAAAAATAGCGGCAGTCAGACTCGAACTGACGATCTTTTGCTTATGAAACAAACGCATTAGCCACTGTGCTATGCCGCCATATATAAAAAGAGCTACCTAGACGATTCGAACGCCTATCTCCAAGGTACAAGCTTGGCGTAATGCCATTATACAAAGGTAGCAAAATTCAGCGGAATCACCCGCTGGCCTTGAGTCATCTGATCGAGCTACTTATCCATCATCGTTGTTGATTAGGCAACTAGAACTTTGGCCCTCAATTGGAGTAAGGCTTACCACAGAGCGGAAGATTGGAATCGAACCAACGATGTATTCCCAATCTGCATTTTCTTAATTGTTCAAGAAACAAAAATGAAAGAGAAAAAGCTCCCAATGAGCATCTTCCGCATAAAGTTTTAAGTCAAAATTTTCACACCACTTTTACCCTTATAACAAGATCTGCAAATCATGCTATTCGGTTTGTCTGCATAATACTCACAAGAGTCAGGAAAAACAATTTTACAGATATCGCATTCACCAATTTCTGTTTGAATCCAATTATTTCTATCACGCACACTTTCAAAGCCTTGTTCTGGTCGAATTAAGCAAATTTTGCTTAATGGTTCTCTAAAACCACCATCATGTTCAATGCTTACAACATTCCCTGTGGAATTTCGAACAATTCTCTGTACAACGAAAACTTCTGAGCCTTCTCCCAAAATGTAGATTTTAGAACCGACTTTGAAATCATTCGGCAACTTAACACGTTTTTCTGAATAAAAAGGCATTCATCTTCTCCTTAAAATCATCTTGCTGGGATTCGAACCCAGATTGCCTATGGCAGAATCGAACTGCCGATGCCGTCGCACCCGAAGCCATTCGCCAAGATGAATAAAAACTAAATCAAACTCCAAGGAACTGAAATCTTAACGACGCGTCTGTTGAAGATCGCCTTAGCAATACCAACCTCCAACTCCAAAAGTTGTTCTAAGATTGCCTCTTGCAAGGCAGAATCATCACTATAACCCGTTATGTTATCAATCAAGGATTCTAATTCAGTTTCTGGGTACTGAGTTGTGTCTGTTCCTTGCCTAGAAAATAAGAGCCAAAGATCGCACAAACTTTGCTGCGAAATCTCTTTTTCTTTCTTGACTCGATAATCACAATCATCAGAGTGACCATTCAAATCACCATTTATTTGAGGGACACTTCTTTTACAGTAAATACATCTGTAATAAGGATTCCCTCCACCAATTGGTTCAGTAGTATAGTCTAAATAATGCATCAAAAAGTTCCTAAGTAAAAATCTCGCCCTGTATTTCAATTCGCGGAGGGATAAAATAAAGGACGCCTTTGAAGGGGCAACCAATGTCTTTGTCTCGTGGTTGCTTCAAACGATTCAAATTTTCCATCAAATCTTGCAATGCCGCCTCTCGATCTGTTCCATAGCACCTTGAGGACATGTAAGGTTGGCCGTATTTGTCAAAAATGTAATAGGACCAACCCACATGACCGTGAGGGGTAATTCCTACGATGCCGGTTACTGGCCTTGTTTCTGGCTCAAAAAGGTCGCTCTCCCATCCGCAATCTCTACACTCATACAAATTCAAGCGATTCATGCCAAGAACTACAGCAATACTTTCAGAGTAACAGTCAGGACATTGAGTAATTTCTTTTTTTGTATTCATAATTCGCTCTAGTAAAAGAAATGTGACAAGTTGTGGGGGTAGGGCTCGAACCTACGACCTTTCATTTATGAAATGATGTAATCCTTTCGATCATTCTACAAATTCGTAGACAAGTTTTGAAAAGACTAGTTTTACGCTCTACCAACTGAGCTACCCCACAATATAGGAACATTAAATTCCAGTCGAGCCGGGAGGAGTCGAACCTCCCTCTTCACGTTATCAGCGTGACGTTATCAAACCCATCTACTACGGCTCGAAAAATTACCCCGTCAGGATTCGAACCTGAACTAATCTCCAATATCTTCCGCCCTATTTTTTGCCCAATATCCTCTGGGAGGCTTATTTAAACCATACGATTTGCACCATTTTTCAACAGCCTTATCGCTGACGCCATATTTTATGGCCAACTTAGATGTTGGCATAGACCACAATAATTTTTGTAAATCATTTTTAGTTGGTCTACCACATTTTCTTGTTTTTTCTCTTCGGCAATCGACGCATATATCAGAGTCCTTTGTAAATTTGGGTTTTCCGCAATTGCAAAAATATTTTTTCTTTGTTTTTCTACCAGCAAAAGTTGCCGTTTGACTATTGCAATTAGGGCAAATGAGTCTAAGGTTTTTAAGCCGATTATCGTCTGGAATTCCATTAATATGATCAAGAATCATTACAAGTTTTTGGCCGCACCACTCAGGATTGAGTCCGCAAATTCCACATTTGTTGTCAAGTAAATTAGCTTTTAACAACCTTGCCTTAAGAGATGTCCTGCAATAATTAGAATCTTTCACTAAAACACTATTTAAATCACGAATTGGTTTTATCAAACCACGCCCATAATTTTTTTCAAATTTTGAAGAGTCTATACCCTCCTCAGCAAATCTTTTACGAATAGTTCGGTTGTTGTTGCCTTTGTTTTTGAGTCCAAAATTTGCCAAAACTTGTGACATGGTATCACAATCTTCAACTAATTTAATCAATTCATCTCTTGAAATATGCCATATAGGGCTGGTTCTTTTTCTTATCATAAATTTATATTAGTTAGAATAAATTTAAATTCATTATTTTGTTCTAACTTAAAATTCAAAAGAAGCCAAAATAGAAGTGTTTTTCACTACCTCGCTAGGATTCGAACCTAGAATAAAAGAATCAAAATCTTTTGTGTTCCCAATTACACCACGAGGCAAAATTAAATCATAATTTATGGTGGTTGAAACAATCAACTAACCATTCGGATAGTGTTTTGTGCTAGCCAATTACACTACAGGGCAGTAGGTTATCTTTTTGACATTTTCTTTTTAGGCATCGTGTCATTAATGCTTTCATAGACAATATTCAAAGCAGTTTGCAAATCCTTATTTTGAGTATTGACCTCTGGCATTGTACCCAAAGAAAACCACCAATAATCCTTCTCGTCTTGCCATATGGTAAAATTTTTACCTAAATGATCAAGATATGCTTTGTTTTTCTTATCCTTCATATCATTCCTCCGTAAATTTTAAATTGCACTTCGTGACGGGACTCGAACCCGCATGTACCGACCCTTTCGGGGCTCGCCACCATTGCTCATTACGGTCACACGAAGTGCAAAAGTCGGAGTGGTGAGAATCGAACTCACTCGATGTCCTGCTCCCAAAGCAGGCGGCTCACCTTTAGCCCACACTCCGATAAAAATAATGTATCGCTTTGGAATCGAACCAAAAACACTACCCTAATTTGTACACCGATGCCAAATTTTGGCCTAGCGGTAATAGTGTGATACCATTTCACCAACGACACATTTATGATGCTGGCTTGCACGCCTCCGAGAGCAGGGCGATGGCTCCCAGTTAAGTCATGCTCTTAACGCATCATATCCCAAGAGTGCCCAAATCTTGGTTTAACACAGTAAACCGTGTTAGCTCCGAGAGGTGGATTCGAACCACCATACCCAATAAAGAGAATACACGAAATTAACAGTTTCGCCGCTTGCCAGTTAGCGTATCTCGGAATTTCAACAGTCAGGCAGGTGGGAGTCGAACCCACAGAACTCTGAGTCCCAAACTCAGCGGCTTTCCATCAAGCCCTCTGCCTGTAAAAAAGGGCGACCAGTAGGATTCGAACCTACACTCAGATAGTCACAGTATCTGATGCTTTCCGTCCAACTTACTGACAAGGCTACACACATTGTCCTAAGTGGCCCATTACATCATGGTCACCATAAAATTGAGAGACAAAAAAATGTTGAGATGTTTTTTCTTACCAAAAAAGATGTAATCCCAACTAGCATTCTCTCAAGGGTGTGTGAGCGGAGTTGAACCGCCTATTTCTGCTCCACAAGCAGACGTGTTTCCGTTACACCACACACACCATAATTTGTCGAACAAAAAGTGAAGAGAACAAGTTTATGGGAGTCAAACCCATCCCTCCGTCTTATGCAGACGGTGTGCATCACTACACCACTTTCCCAAGTTTTGGAGGAAAAGATGTAATCCCTTCTAGCATTTCGGCAAGTACTCGATGAAAGAATCGAACTTTCTACTTCTCGGTGTAAACGAGATGCGATACCATTTCACCAATCGAGCATAAACAGGTGCGGCAGGATTTGAACCCGCACGAATGACTTTGGAGATCATCATGCTACCGTTACATTACGCACCTTCAATCAACTTTTATCCCACTTTTTTCAAGAACCTTTTTGGCCCGTTCAATTTTCTTTTGCTCAGCCAAAAGCTTCCTTTTCTTTTCGGCCTCCGCATATTTCTTGTCACGTTCCTTTTGCTTGATCTCTTCATCTTTGACAAATTTCTTTATGTCGCTGATATAGCCCTGAACTGTTTCTTCGCTTGTGATGTCTTGCAAAACAACAATTGCTACATTCTTCTTGAGTAGTTGATTTCTACCTTGCCAACATTGCAACCATTGAAGCTCTTTTTCTGTTACTTCTTGCCATGGAGACATGTCGTCTACCGCAATATCTTTCACATAGTGATCGCAATAATCACAAGAGTTTTTTACATCATAAACTTTGATTAACTTAATTCTTGGCATCATAAAATTCTTTCAAAACAGTGGACCGTAGGGGAATCGAACCATGTATTTCCGACCTAAGAATGGAAGCAATCGGACTCGAACCGACAACCTTTTGCTTGCAAAGCAAACGCTCTCCCAATTGAGCTATGCCCCCGTATTGTAAATCTCTGTTATCAAGTTTCTTGGAGTAAGAGATTTTGTATGATACACCCAAATCCCATTGTTGTTTTTTAAATGCCGAATTATATGACAATTTCCACAGACTACTTCGAGGTTTTCTTTTACATTATTGTTATGATCTCCATCTATGTGATGAACACATAACAAAAATCTTTTAAACTCACCACATCCAATACAAGAAACATCTTTTTCATTAAGAAGTTGATTTATAAGATGCTTCCCATCAGATTGCCCATAGTGAGGAGGCATAATTTCTTCTATTCCTCCTATTCTTTGAGCTTGATCTTTACATGCCCTTGTGCAAAAATATAAACCACTTTTACATTTAGAAAACTTTAATTGCGATGGCTTCTTCTCAAATTCATTTTGGCAAAAAGCACATTTAACTTTTACTCTTTTTCGTTTATCACTGTGAAAGCATTCTGGGGAGCAAAAAAGCCTTATCTGATCTTTTCTACTTGCAAACTGTTTTCCACAGAGTTTACATTCAACTAAAATACCTTTTCTTTTTATGCCGTTTTCAATAAATGTGATTTCCATACCATTATATAGCAAAAGTGGATCAACTTTAGTTTGCATTGCAAACTTGTTTTGGTCCATTCAGTCAGGGTAACAGGAATCGAACCTGCGACCTTTAGCTCCCCGAGCTAACGCTCTAGCCAAGCTGAGCTATACCCTGATAGACACTTGCGGCTTGATTTCCGACCAAGCCGCCCACTTCGCAAGAAGTGGCGTGAGGCGAGTACGACGGGAATCGCACCCGCAACCTCCAGCGTGACAAGCTGGTGAGCTTCTACTTGCTCCTCGTACCCACAAATAAAAGAGGCCCCTCTCGGAATCGAACCGAGCTAATGCAAGTTAACAGCTTGCTGCAATCCCAGACATGCCAAGGAGCCAACTTAATAAATGCTCCAGCAAGGAATTGAACCTTGATCGCCAATCATAAAAGATTGAAATCCTACCGTTGAACGACAGGAGCACTTGTGGCAAATTCTACCAAATTGTCAAAGATCTTAATTGCCTTATTATCGGCAACTAAAAAGTGACCCATAGGGGAATCGAACCCCTATTTACAGATCGAAAGTCTGTTGTCCTAAACCATTAGACGAATGGGCCAAACATTAATTTTGAAACGAAAAAAGGCTCGATCAGGCGAGGTTTCCCACCTGATCGAGCCTTTTATGCGTTATGCTTGGCTTGACTCAGGGGGATTGCCGCCCTGAGTCTTCAACTTGAACTCAGAACAGCAATGAAGCTGCGTTAGCTCCATGATTCACGTCCATAATCGGGCGTGAATTAACGGAGCATGGGCGTTCGGCCTGTTGGCCGTGCCAGCATCTTCGTGTTGTAGTGGTTGTTGAATGAAGCATTTTTTAGTTTCCTAAATTAAGCAAATTGTCTTGCAGTGGCGGGGGGAGGATTCGAACCTCCGACCTTATGGTTATGAGCCATACGAGCTAACCGGACTGCTCTACCCCGCTATATTAATTGTCGTGCTTTTATCTAGACAGCAAGCTTTCAAAAAAGTTCACGATTTCCGAAAAATTTTTTGAAACTTATTTGTCTGACCAACCAGCACGTTGGTTGTCTGAGAATATTAGAGTAGCTTGATGCAAAAGTCAAGCATAATTTTCAAAAAAGTTTTTGATGATTAATCATTCATACTTTGGAAGAAAGGATTTCTGTCTATGAAAGCCGTTTTGTGCTGCAAAAAACCTACAAATAACCTGAAAAAAGAATGGGAGCTTGCAATGCCTCATTTTGAGGCGTGCTTAGAAAAAGAACCGATAATCGGTCTCAAAAAGCTACTTCAATCAAAAACAACACAAGATTGGGTTTGTTGTGCTTTACCAAGAATCAATGACAACTATGCAACTGACTCCTTTTGTTTTTCGAACAACTATGACGTTATTTTCTATGCGACATGCAAAAATCAAGGCAAGTCGTGCATCATCGACAATTCAGCTTTTGATCTAATTGTCTGCAAGGACACAAAGTCTGTTAAGAGAAAGGCTCGCAATTTGAACTTAATGGGGTTTCCTCCCATAAATGACATAGGCGAATGGACTTATTTGGATGTGATGGAAATCAAAGACAATTTTCTCTCATTTGATTTTGTGGCTTTCAAAAGGGGTGTTGCAGAAGAAATTATTTCTACAAAAAATGAGAAGAACATCTTCAGCAACAATTTTCGTATAGAGCTAAGCAAAAAATACAAAGTAGGAATTTGTTGCAATCGTTTAGGCCATCTACCCATAAATGCCAAACATAATACAGATGAACTAGTGGAATTAGTTCACGATACGTTTAAAGAGCAACCTAAGAATCAAATTGATGAAGACTGTGTGGTTATTACAGCAGCCGATAGTAATGTGTTTGTTGGGCTCCAATATTTAATAGCCTCTATTTTGTTGTCGCATGATGCAAGTATGATTGTTTACGACCTAGGATTGACTGAAGATCAAAGCAAATGGATTGAATCTACAGGTTGTAAGTTGGTTGGTATAAAATCAGAAGATTTACTCATGCCCAAAGGGATCGATGGTTGGCAAACATGGAATAAGCCTTTGTATATTGATATGACAAAGCAACGATATGTTTTGTGGATCGACGCAGACGCTTGTGTTTTAAGGAACATACGACCTGCATTTAATATCATTCGCACTGAAAGTTTGTTGTTGACAGCAGACAATATAGCTGAAGTTTACACGGATGATCCTATTGGGTGCTTGATGAATGAAAAGCCTTTGTATGATCTGATGCCTACGCCTAGTCTGATGATTAAAAATCACCCAAACGCAGGGGTGTTTGGCATAGATCAACAAAGCGAAATAGGCAAATCTATTATGTCTACTTGGTTAGATTTTGTAGAAAAAGCGGCCAAAAATAACGAAATAAAATCAAATTGCAAATGGTTTGATCAAGGCGGCTTATTGTGGACGCTTGAAAAGTTGTGTTTGACAGAAATGGTAAGAAAGGATAGGTATTGGAATGATGGACAAACATGGAATTCATTTGGTAAAAATTTTATTGGCAACATGTCAGATTTGCTTTTGCACTTGCAAGTGATTAATTCTGGCATCATACATTTTGCCGGACTCTATAAACCTTGGAGAGAAGATGATTGATTTTAAGTTGAATCAGGTTCAGATTGATTCACACGATCTAACAATTTACGTTTTAGGACATCAAGAAAAGCAATTCGAACTAATAAAAAATCGATCATACATCCACATGGTGAGATTGGACCTTCTGGAAGTTGGTAATTTTCAAAGAAATGATTTTGCAGAAAGCAGATTTTTATTCACAGATTTTGAGTCGAACATAGCGACCAATTATGTTGGCCTTGCATCTGCTTCTTGGAACAAAAAATACATTTACAACAAGGATCAGTTAAAAGTTTGTACAGTTGATTTTTTACACAGGCTGGAGATGCAACCACAACGAGTTTGGGCGGCAATGGTTGCTGATAAGGATTGGAAGAAATTTACCGAATGGGTGCATCCGGGTATTGATAAATATCTAAATACAATTGAAGAGATTACTGAAATTAATCCGCACAGCAAATCTTTGTGGTCTAATAATTTTATCTGCCACAAAGATGTCATGATTGATTTTCTTCGGTATTTTAGAAATGCATGGACCACTTTAAACGATAAATACAATTGGCAATTTGATTATGAATCCAAGCTGAACGACAAAACTCGTTTGTCGGGAATGCTGGCAGAGCGGGTTTCCATGTATTATTGGGCATCTCGAAAAGATTTAGAGATCTTACAAATTGATCAAAATTGGCTTGATTTAGAGTGTAATTAAAAATTGGGTTTATAACTTTGGCACCATAAATAAAATTATGACAATTGAAGATCAAATTAATGAGCAAGACGTAATATTTTCTGCACTGGAAGAAGGTGCGGTCTACAATGTTATAGGAAGTGGCGGCATATTATTAGCAGGATATGCAGAAATTGATTTGCTTTATCTAAGCAGTGGCGGTTTGTCCATCGCAGGAAACATAGATTCCTATCTTTCATCCGAAGATATTGCGGCAGGGGGAGTGTCCTCCCATGGCGACAGCGAGGTTTTAGCAACATACAATATTGAAATAGCAGGGGGTGTTTACATCAATCCTGCTGCTACTGAAAATGCACTTGCAGAGAATGAAGTTAGTGGTGGGATTCAAGGCGGCGGTACAATTAAAGAAAACCTTGAAGACATAATTGAAACCATGGGCGGAATAGTTCTGGGTGGTACAGCCAGAGTTTCGAAAAATATCAATTTAGTGGTTGGTGGTTTTGCTGATGTTTCTGTGGTTAGCCAAGAATCACCTTCAGGGGGATTGATTCTTAACGGGTTCATTTTCTTCACATATAATGAACTATCACTAAACGGAATTTTGCTTTCTGGCGAATCAGAATCCTACGTTGATTTTGAAATAAGTGGGGGATTAATTGCGTCAGGCGAATCAGATAACAATAAAGAAAGCATTGTAGGCGAAATTGCGAGTGGTATCCATGTGTCTGGCAATAGCCATGTAGAATTCATTTATGAAGCGGTTAGTGAAAGTGGATTACTTACCGGTGGAAGTTCTGATAGTGAAATTCTAACATTTATTGATAGTTTTGCTTTATTGGCTTCTGGGGAAGCAGAAAGCAATCATTTACAAGAAGAATCGAGTTTTATAGCCGCAGTTGTTTCTGGTACAAGTGATGTTTTTGTGTCTTATTTTGCGGACGCAGAATCCAGTGGATTGCTTACAAGTGGTTTAGTAGAGCTTGGTTTTGGAATTACGATAGAAGGCGGCTTATTGGCAGCAGGATCAGTGATTGAAATAAAAATTTCAGAGGAAGAAGTCACTGGTGGTTTGGCTTTAGGTGGTGTGTTTTTCGTACAGCAAGATTATTCGGATATTATTGGTTCGGGTGGTGTTTTTGCTCGTGGTCAAGCCCGATCTGAAAATCTCAGACCTTTGTTTAGCAACAGAAGTAGTTTTTCCCGAGCTTCTGGAACTCCAAATATAATCAACACAATTCCAGAAAATCTAAATAAGCTAATTGATTTTGTTGGCACAGAATCTCCTGAGCTTCCAGAACAGAGTCTTCGAGGATTACCCCCTCAAAGTTATTGTATCTTTGAGGAAAATTGTGTTGACGGCTATCCAAAAATTCCAACCGTAATTTTAAAAAGGCTTGGAAAATATGCACCTAAAAAAATCAAAAAACCAAAGAAAAAAGACTTAGAAAAAACGCTTAGTTTTTGATGGTGAAATAGCAGTTCTTTTTAAGGTTTTCTAAATTCTTGGTATTAGTGTATGTGCAGCAACTGGCAATTCCACCACGAATGTCAAGAGCAACATCTTCTGCTGATCCTTTGTGATTTACCCAATCTTCTCTACCTTCTGATGCTCGATACGCTTTGAGACCGCCACAAAATTTATCGTTGGCGTGCTTTGAGGACATTCCATACATAAGCATTTTCTTCTGTCCATTATCCTCAATCCATTCAGAGTCACATTCATCGCAACCAGCAAACATACTGCCCACCATAGCAAAATGGCTTCCTGCACCGATGGCCTTAGCTATGTCTGCTGGAGACTTGCAGCCTCCGTCTGAGCAACAAAGAGCATTTAGTTGATTGGCCGCTTGTCCACATTCTAATGCCACTGAGAATTGCGGATATCCAACACCTGCTTTATTTCGAGTTTCACAAAATTCACCATTTCCTATACCACATTTGGCTATATCTGCACCCGCTTTGATGATGTTTTCTACACCTTCAGGGGTGGCTACATTACCAGCCATAATTGTATAATTGGGAAATTTGTTGCGTATTTTTTTAATGTAATCCAAAAAATCATACATGTAACCGTTGGCAACATCGATACAAATTTTGTCTAGATAAGGCGATTTATTTGCTAGCCTGTGCAGTTTATCAAGATCGTCATTTAAACCGAGTGTATAAAATGAATTTTGACTTTCCTCTTGATTGAAAAAAGCAGTTAGGTTTTCTTCAGGAATAAATTTATGCAACGCCACAAAGAATTCATGTTTGTAAAGAGCACGGGCCATTTTGATGGTGCCTACGCAACTCATATTAGCAATCATGACTGGAAATCCAGTTATGACTCGATTACTGTGTTTGCCCAAATAAGAAACAGAAAGATTGACTTCTGAACGACTTTTGATTTCGGAGGGCTTGGGTCTAATTAGTACATTTTTGAAATCAAATTTAGGTTGTAGATCCACTTGCATTTTTTTCTACTCCATTAGATTGTTTAACTACGTCTTCTTGCGTAGGGTGGGTTTTAATTAGATCTGCGGGTGAAAGCTTCGATATTGTCAACATGGCACTATCTAAATCACCAAGCTTTTCGTGAGATTTGTATTTTGGCAAATTAGAGAGAGATTCAGTTACCTGATTGTAACATAGATTTCCTCCCATGGCAATATTTTCGCCTAGATCATTTATGCCTTGTATTGGCGAATCTGTTATCAAAACCATTCCAACTAAATATTTGTTGAGTTTTTTACCATCGACTTCCACTTCGCCTTGTGAAAATATAACAGACTTTATTGCTTCACTCATAAATGTGCCTACATTTGAAATTAGTGATCAAATTCAGGAATCCATTTTTTTGGCATTCGTCTAAAATAAAATTCTTCGAAACGATTGTCATCATATTTAATGACACGAATGCCTCTACGTTTCTTACACTTTTCATTCTCGTCAGAAAAGCGAATTGTAGAGACTTGTTGTGCGTAAATATTTGGCTTTGTAAATGTCCATCCACCTCTTGATCTTCCATCTTTCCAGAAAGTATATCTTAGCAACGCTTCAGGAAAATTTTTTTGGCAAAATTCTCGAACTTCTTCCGACATGCCTTTAACGACACACTTCCTGCCGCATTTTGAATATACAAAGTATATGGCATATGGCTTACTATTAGGTTCCCATAACGAATACCCATCGGCCACATCCCTTTTTCTCTCTAGAATGATTTCTTCATATTTCATTGAAGGGAATCCCTTTGCCTACTAAGTAGCCTTGAATAAAAGCGTATGCTTCAAAGGCAGCATCTTTTAATGCCAGTTCACAACTTTTTTCTTCGTCGCCGTTTATAAATTCTGTAACCAAGGCTATCTGATCTGAAGGCCATTGTGTATCGTCTGTTATTCGAAAATGAGGTTTTACTAACCAATGATCGAATAATTGCGGAAGCAGCTTCACAGCATCTTCGATAAGATTTTTGTTGTTTGAGGCAAAATATTGATTTATCATTTTTTTGAGTCAAAAAAATAGGGGAGGGAGCTTGTTAAGGATTTTAAGTTACTCCACAACCCCTAAATGACATGCTTTGCCACCAGAAGTCTTACTGAGGGCCATAGGTGGGTGCTGTCAGACCGACCTACGATCAACTCCTCTAACTTGTTGATGGAGCACTGCGACCAAAGATTGCTCTCTGTGCTGTGTACTAGATGATACGCCTGCCACTGACAGTAGTCAAGCAAATAAACAATCAATCCATGATAGGTTTTTTGTCAAGTTTCGCCCTAAGTTCTGTTGATGTCAATTTTCTTTGTGGATAAAGCATATCCTCCAAATCGCCATCATTTAAATCGTTGATGCTGATGCATAAAAGATTTGGCACATTCAAAAATTTCATATTCTTATACAAAAGCAACATTTCTTGAGGATTGCTTGAAATTTCCGCATTAGTAAAAGTGGCAATTAGAATTGGTGTTTGCAAGCAATCGTTATCCAAAAAACGTCCGTTAACGAAAGAGGAATAATTAGCAAGCAGTGCTGCTAGTCTTTCTCTAATCCTAATTACGGCTCTGCTTTTACGAACTCTTTCTGTGGCATAGGCATCTGAGTCATAATGAGGACTTCGAGCAGCTAGTTGATCAAAATTGCCCATTTGTGCAACGCACATATCGGTTTCGAATCTACGCAGTTCAATTAACAAGTCGTTGTTGTCATACGGCAAAACCTCAGGGGCGTAATGTGATTGGCTTTTCCATCCAAAAGATCTAAGGCTATCGTCAACTACGCTTAAAAGTGAGGTTACAAAATCGCCGCCCGAATTTGCACGAGGAATGTCCAAATCGATACTAGCCAAAAAAATCACGCGATGACGCAATTGAGTGTTTTTCAAAACTGCTTCTTTAAAAGTTCGATAATCATCTGAATTTAGTTCATGCCAACGATTACAGTTGGTAGAATCTAAAGAAATCAAATCGTGGCGAAAATTGTAATTACGTGCCAATCGAACAAAATCATCACTGATTTGAAGCAATGGAAATAATTGTTTTTCAAGAGCTTCGACACCTAATCTGCTTACCTTTGTCATCTTTTCACTCTAT
>Ga0208225_1000008_pt1 | contig 57459 bp, 69 predicted proteins | sample LakMenEpi15Jun10_FD_150701 | JGI IMG/M metagenome (GOLD analysis project Ga0208225, IMG submission 150701) | Freshwater microbial communities from Lake Mendota, WI - 15JUN2010 deep hole epilimnion (SPAdes) | ecosystem: Environmental > Aquatic > Freshwater > Lake > Epilimnion/Euphotic zone ... | reverse complement strand
GTTAATGGCACGGCAGTAAATGTCGTTACAGATAATGTTATTGCAACTGGCGGCATTGTAGTTAATGGCACGGCAGTTAATTCGTCAATATATTCCACTACGATAACTGGTTTTGTAAACGTTAATGGAACATCACAAGTTGTAGCAAGCTATAATACAAGTTTGAGTGGAGGTGTTGTTGCTAGTGGCACTGCCGCTGTTACAATCCAAAACATAACAACAATCACTGGTGGTGTTGCTTTAAATGGATCTGCATCAATTGTAGCGATCTATAGTGCGGCTGCATCAGGTGGTTTAATTGCTCAAGGTGCATCACAAGGCACAATAAGCACGACTCAAGAAACTTTTGGTGGCGTTTCCGTAAACGGTATAGCAAATAGTTCTATATCATACAATGTGCTTGCAACGAATGGAATAGCGGTCACTGGAACTGCTTTTGCGAGTGCATCTTATAATGTATTTGCTACAAGTGGCGTAATTCTTAATGGCGTATCTGTTGTCGTTTTTGTCGGCAACACATCTATGTCTAATGGTTTAGTTGTCAGCGGAACAGCCAACTCACGAGCAATTTACAATGTGTTTTCTACTGGCGGCATTTCTGTAAGTGGCACAGCAGAAAAGGCATTTTTAGATCTTGAGGCTATGTCTGGAGGGGCAAGAGCAAGCGGCACATCAATTATTTCTGCAAGCTACAACATCGTAGCTGTAAGTGGGTGTTCCTTAGGAGGTGTTTCAAATGTAAGTTTGAGAAACTCTCAGACCATGAATGGTGGGGTTTCTGTAAATGGAAGCTCAATTTCAAGTGCGTCTTATAGCGTTTTTGCAGCAGGCGGAATAATCACAAATGGTGCAGTAAGGCCGTTGGTTGTTTATACAATTATTGGAAGCAACGGGACATTATCAGGCGGCTCAGCGAATATTCAAGTTGTCAATAATATAATTGCAGCTAGTGGAGTTTTAACTTCTGGACAAACAGAAACACAATACATCGTGAGATTCCAATCTTCTGGTGGCTCTATTTCCTCTGGAAGTTCTTTGGTATTTACAATTTACAGAGCAATTGCTTCAAATGGTGTTGTAAACAACGGCTCTGCATTTGTAAATCTTATTTACAATATTACTGGTAGTGGAGGTGCGAAAACAAATGGATCAGCATCACAGATCTTCAATGATTTGGAAGTTATGTCTGGAGGCATTAAGGCAAATGGAGCGGCAAACTCTAATGCCACATACAACATACCAGTATCAGGTGGTGTAGTTGCTGGTGGAGAATCTGATCAAATTGGCGATGTTGCGATATCAATGTCTGGTGGTGCAACTATTGCTGGTACATCGAAAGCAATTGTAACATATAACATTATTTCGATTAATGGTGTTGAACTTTCAGGGTCTGCTGAGACTTTTGTAAGATATACATTACAATCTTTTGGTGGACTATTCTCAAATGGATCTGCAATAAGTAATATCGTCTATCAATCAATAGGAAGTGGTGGAGCTTCTACATCAGGCTCTGCAAGTGTTTCAATCATAGGCACCAATATTTCTTCTGGTGGCTTAAAAATTGGCGGACTAGCAGTTTCAAGATTTATTTACAATTTTTTGCCAAGCTTTGGACTGACCATAGGTGGACAATCAAATTCACAAACACAAATAAATATTTTTGTGAGTGGTGGCTTAAAAGTACAAGGCACAGCCTTAATTCAAGCATTTTACATTTTAAGAGCCTCTTCTGGAGCGATTTTAAGTGGCTTGGCAACAACAACAGCACTCTATAAACCTCTACTTGCTGGTGGTGTCAAAACAAGCGGAGACTCACAAGTTGTTCTGGTATATGCTCACATAATTTCTGGCGGAGCAATAGTATCTGGTCAATCGAAACAAGAATTCTATGATTTTGAAAATGCAGTTGGAAGAATTCAAGTAAGCGGCAACGCTTCAGTTCAAATTACATATCATTTAGAATCAAGTGGTGGACTGGTTATCTCAGGATTTGTTCAGACCAATGCCACATACAATCCATTAGTTTTTGGTGGCGTAACACTAGGCACTGAATCAACAGCTAATACTATTCTTTCAAACATTGGCTCTGGTGGATCGCTGGTTAACGGTCAGTCAATATACGAAGAAATCACACAAGTAATATCAACAGGAGGCATTTTAGCTAATGGACAATCAAAAGTCTTTATTGATAGTTCTGAATTGATGTTTGGTGGTGCCCAAATCAATGGTGAAAGCCTCATCGTTCGTGTAGTAAATGAACTTACTTCTGGTGGGGCTAATTGTTTTGGACAAGTTGATTTTAATGTAGAGTACGACATTAGATCCTTCGGTGGCGTAGTAATTAGTGGTGGGATGATCACTAATTTCTATGTGGACATTATGTCTGGTGGGATAGTTCTAAACGGATCTTCATCAGTAGTATATGGTTATATTCAGCCAGTATATGGCGGAATAATTGTTGGTGGAAACGCTACAGGTCGTGTAATTTTAAACAGTAGCACGCAAAACTTACCAAGAAAATATCGAATTAATGAAATTGTTTATGTTCAAAAGCAGGCCATGCCTGTTCAATATTTAAAAGCAATAATTCGTGGTTATAGAAATATTGAGGACATTTGGTACTACATCACAGATATAGGCGTTTTTCCTGAAACAGAACTTATTTCTGAATCAGGATTTGAAAACCTACGTAAATCAAAAATCGCGGATGAATTGGCACGTCGTTACAGTCGATTCATTAAAGGAAGTATTGATCCCAGTGGAAGCGAGACAGCCGTTATTCCAGAGCCAATTAAGATCTCTGAAGAAGTTTCTCATAGAGAAAAAACAACCAACACACAATCTAAAATTTCTAAAAAGAACAATAGATTTCAAAAAAACCCAACAGAAAAAGTCACTCCTTCGTATCCTTATCCTTTGAAAATTTCAGAGTCTATTATGCAAAGAGAAAAAATTACTAGAATTAGTAATGAACTATGGGAAAATTACAAACAATTTAAAAATTCAGTCAATGACCCTAATCCAATAATTGGGGCTCTTTCGTTTCAAGGCGATGACCAAGTAGAGGAGGCACCACTATGATTACCCATAATATTAACATGTCTGGAGGCGTTGTAGTCAAAAGTTGCAGTTTTATCAGATACATTCAACAAGTGTACACAAAATATTATGCAAGAGATATTCTTTATAACATTCATGCTGCTCGTAAAGGAAAGCTTGAAAAGATTGTATTGAAAGAACGTCTTGTTAGCAATTTTAAAAAGACATATGGTAGATTAAATGTGGTCTATAAAGACACATTTAATGGGCTGTGGAATGAATCGGACCTAGTTGAATATGCAGAAGCTCACGCATTAGCTCAAGCTTATTATGAACGCATGATAGTTGAAGCAGAAAAGCTAAAGGATTGTTAAGAGGCTGCTTTCCATCTAAGTTTCTTTTTGGCACGACTAGCTGCTGTGTAAGCCCATCGCTTGTGAGCCCAATTTTTACACATTTGCTCGATTACAAGAACATCATCCCATTCATCGCCTTGAGATTTATGACCTGTTATGCAATAGGCATAATCAAAAGGATTTGGACCATCTTGACCTTTTTGTTTAATTTGATATGACTCTTGCCCGAAGCAAGAGTCATCGAAGCACACGCCTTCAAGAATTTCTCCATCAAACTCAAAGTCTATATAACTTCTACTTTTGAGTTTGTATAGGTTACGCACAATCCCTTGCATTCCATTAAACAATCCGGCTTTTCGATTATTTTTTAAACACATTATTCTTTCCCCAATATTTAGTAAACCCTCGTATCCAAGGGCTTTTCTAATTTGGATGTTTGTGGCAACCCGAGTTTTATTGAACGCACAAATTACTTGATTTACTTCACATAAAATCTCATCTTTCAGTGCTCGGCCCGGCAAAAACTCTACCGTGGCGTCTGAACCACGAAAGCTACGAGACGCAAATCCCATGCGTAAGTGTTCTGCAAATCTTGCAATATCACCAGCGTTTCTATGTATTTCTTCCAAAGTATAATCAGGCTTTTCCATCAGGTTTAATTTTGAATCAACGGGCTCAAGTTGTCCGTGATCTCCTACAAAAACCATAGGCAACCCAAAACTTTTAAGATCATCATAAATGTCTTGAGACACCATAGAAGCTTCATCAATTATAAAGCCAGCACAACCCACGTCTGGGTTTAGATCAAAATACACGACTCCATTATCAAAAAATGGTTTGTAAATTCTTGAGTGAATAGTTGTTGCTGAAATTCCTTTTTTACGCAAAACGTTCGCAGCTTTTCCCGTATAAGCAGCCACAGCGTATTCTGGGAAGAATTTGGTTAGATATTTGATCAGTGTGGTTTTACCCGTTCCAGCATAGCCTCCAAGGGATTGCTCCAAGAGATTTTTTTCTCGAATTCCATTAACAAGTTGGAATAAGGCCCACTTTTGTCTCTCTGTCAAGTCGATTTGAGGTTTTTCGGTGATTTCCATATATGATTCTCGCATTTTTGCTACAAAAACTTGCACTATATTTCAGTAAATATCTTATAATAAAAGAGTTGCTCAGACAAGGGCGATTGCGAGGCATTTATGGTCAATTTGTTTGGTCTTTCAAAGAAAGCTTTCGATTCAAAAGATAAAGGTTTTTACTTTTCTTTTTTCCCCCTCCACACCTTAATTATTTTGAAAACTAAAAATTCAGACTATGAAATAGAATTGTTAGAAAACAAAAAAGGGTTAATTTCTGGTGGAAACAGATCGAACAACAAACCAAGGTTTCCTGATCCGACAATCATATGTCCGCTTGGATCAGTTATAGAAAATGCAATAGTGCCAAAAGAAAATTGGATTGGATGTGGAATGAGATTTGAGTTTGTGATAGAAGAAACGCAGCAAGTCGTTATAACCTCTGAAATCATCAACGCTGAAATTCGAGCCAAAGATAAAAGTTGGATTTATTCTATGGATTGGGAATAAAGAGATTTGCCCAAATACAAATCGCTTGTCCTAATTTTTTCAAATAATCATTCTCATGACCTTCCAAGTTTTGACCAATTTCTTTCATGCATGAAATGGGCGTTCTTGTTTTAAGCTCAATACCATCAATTATTTCCCAAAAGTTTTCATTAAATTTGATTCCCGGAGCTTCTTTCACCAGATTGTTGAAGGCATCACTTGCTTTGCTGTGAAAAATATATGGCTTTCCACATGCTATATGGTAATCCAGATGATCGCATACTTTTTTGCAAATAATACCAAACCAAATATCATCAAAACGCCCATATGGACTATTCATTCCCATCAAAGGAAAATACGTTAATGGCGTTACATCGCTTGTGAAGGCAAAATTCATTCCGCAGAATGGAAAGTATTGATTGCGTGGCATTAGTCTTGTTTTGGTCAATTCAATTGATGGTTGGTCTTCAAATTTAAACATTTGAATCGCATCAAAATCAGGGACGCCTTGCCATAAACCCATGCTGAACTTAACATTTGTAAGACAGCCTTTGTTTCTGTAAGGAAGACCTCTAGTTCTGTATCCTAAAACTGATTCTCCCCATTTGCTTGTGTGATGCAAGTTTTGAATGTGTTCTTTGCAAAAGCTATCAAATGTTGGCAAACAATCATCATCTAATGTAAAAATGTTTTTTGCACCTAATTGCCAAGCTTTGTAGAATCCAAAGCATCGTATGGCACTATCTCGACGAGAAATAATCCAAGAATCAGCTTTAAGCTCCTCGTCTATTTCTTTCCAAGAAAAATGATAATTAACATCTACTTCAAAAGTTTTAGTTGGATTATCTTCAACCAAAATGACAGCATCCCAACCACCCACATCTTTCCATTCAATCAGAAAGTGTTGGATGCTGTCTTTGCGAATAGATGGTATAACAAGAAAATTCATATTACTCTTCTGAAATGATTGCTAAAATATTGCTAATTTCAAGCAGAGCATTTATTCTTCCTGTTGTGCAGGCGGGGTTTTCAATTTCGGTACCTCGGCCAGTCCAGTAGACTCTTTGACCTACTTCTAAACCACAATCCTCTGGAACATTTGGTCCCATAGCAGTAATGTAAGCTTGTGGGGCACCATCCACAGTGGCGTTTTCTGAAATATGAAGACTAGAGCCCATGATTTCATCTGCTCGTAAAACTTCAACAAGCATTTTAGATCCGAAAGGACGAACGCTTTTTGCCTTGGGAAGTGCTGCTCTTAATTCTTTGCCTGTGGCGTCAACGATTTTGTTCGACATAATGATTCCTTTTCTATTCAAAATAAAAGACTAGTGTCTATCGCTATATTAGTAAACATCAAAAAATATTTGCAACAAAATCAACTTAGAAGTTAAGGTAAACTTAAACATTGTTAGATTCCATTTCTGGCAAAAATACCCTAACTTTGACCTATATACCCTTAGTTTTATTATATGAGGAAATCATGGCTTATTTTCAAAATCCCTTTTCAACAGAATTCAGAGGAAATTGGGTTTTAGGTGACCGACAGTATTCAATCGCCTTCGTCTGTCCACCAAATGCTGGTAGATCCGACACTTTGGTAAGTGCATGGAAAGAGCCTGTGGGCTCTCCTGCAACTTACAATCTCTCAGGTAACGATGTTGATGGCAACTCAAAAGCCATTCTTACATTTAGATTGACCACAAATGGCACCTTCCAAAACTATACCAATATAACTGTAGATTTGACTGACAACACTTATGCTGCTTTAAGTCCAGCACCTACATCTTCAGCAATAACACCTGCTCAAATAACAACAATTTTAAATGCAGACCCAACCTTTTCTACCTTCTTTACAGCTAGTCTTCACAAAGATAGTTCTGGGTTCCATACCAGAATTGTGATTATTCAAAAATTTGAAACTTCAAGAATGAAGTTTATTGTTTTAAATTCAGGGGCTGAAACAGTTTTAGGTTTTAATGCAAAAGCTGGCGTAGCACAACTTCCAAACTATTTTGCTAAATGTAAAATTTGGGGAGGAAATATGTCAGATCCAATAGACGAAACTAATGTTTTGATTCTTTTAGATCCTAGCAATTCTGGTGGAGCATCTCAAATTGATGATTTTATTATCGATAATGCTGTAGATGCGAGAGGAAATAGTCTTGAATTGGATTCAAATACCATGAAGCAAGACTGGGAACTCGTAGGCGGAAGAGCTTCTGGATTATTTTCTTTTCAAAAACTGACAGTGGATGGGAGCGATAGAATAACTGAAATTATTGAATACCCAGCAGGTGCAAAAGCTGGAGATCTTGGAAGAAAAATTCAATATCAGTATTCAGGAGCAAACAAAAATCCGAACCAAATAACAGAAATTCCCTACACTTTACAATCTGCTGATTTAGTTACTCCTTAGCAGTAAGACAAATAAAAACCCACTTCATTTGAAGTGGGTTCTGGGTAACGTCTGTTGTCAAACAGAATTTAATTAAACAGCCAATCCAGCCTTCACAACAAGTACGTTGCAAGCGGTGGTTGCTGGACCCTTCAAAACGATGGTAGTCGCACCAGTTGTAATTGCCAAAGAAGCAGCAACTGCTGCCGCAGCAGCAACACCAGCTTCAGTTACCAATACAACATAATCTGCGGAGACACCAGCAAGCTCAGGAAGCTTGATGGTTAAGTCGCCAGAACTATCCAAAGTGTGAAGCCCAGCATAAACAACTCTTGGACCGATAATCTTTTCAGCACCAATGCTCAAATGCTCAGAACCTTTTTGTTGTTTAACAGCAGAGCCAAGGCCCACGCCGGTTACAGAAGTAGCAGCCATAGTGATCTCCTTAAATATGAAAGAGGAACAAATCAAAGGTAGTTATGCTTTGTGCAATTAATTAACCCATAAGAGGTGCATGTTTAGAATAAAATTTGGTACATGAAAAAACAAAAGTAAAAACTACATAAAAGCATGGTTTATTATAATTTTCAATCACAAGTTTTGTTGGGAACTGTATTAGGTGGATCATCTTTAGTAAAGCCACCTAAAGGAATTAATTACTATCTTTCCATGCGAAGCCAAAATGAAAAATGGCTTTTTTATAAAATGGCTGAGATGAACGGTTATTTTTCAGAAATGAAATTGCACAAGTATGGCAACACCTATCGATGTAATTCATGTTGCCATGAATCGATAACAAAACTATATGAGGATTTGTATAATGGACCAAATAGACAGATAAAAATGTCAATTTTAGACACTCTTACAGATACCGGAATTGCCATGTGGTTTTTAGACAGTGGCGGCAAAACAGGTAGAGGAAAGAAAAACGCCTACATAAACACAACTAAGTTTGGCGAAGAAGGAACCAAAATTATCTTGCAATATTTTAATGAACTTGATTTAAATTGTAATATCAATCACGATGGCAAAAGATTAAAAATCTTATTTTCAGTTACAGGCACAGAATCTCTATTTAAAATTATCGCACATAGATTTCCAACATTTATGTATGATAGAATATAATGTCAGTCGCCACCAAACTGAACACACCAATATAAATCTCCATTAGATGCTCTGGCGTATCCAAGACCAGCATGAGTAAACTCTGTATTAAGTATATTATTTCGATGGCTAGTTGAATTCATCCAACCTACGATTAGCTTGTCAATACTGTCTTGTCCTCTTGCTATGTTTTCTCCGCCTAATTTAAATTTTTCATGCATAAAAGTATTTCCATGAAACATTCTTTTTCTTGCGGCCATAGTTTCTGCCCATTCTTGTGCAGTGGTCATAAGATCTGAATCTAATTGTAATTGAGCTAAGCCTTGCTTGCCCCTTTCAACATTATGAACAAAAAGAAGTTCAGTAAGAAAAATTTCATTTTCTCTTACTGAAACAGGCTCTCTTCTACAGCCAGATAAAAGAAATAAAGAAATTGCCAACAATACGCAGAATTGATTTATTTTTATCATACAACTTATCTATTATTATGAACATATCTTCTTAGCTTTTCAAAATTAAGATAAATTGCTATAATAAAAAATCGCCCAAGAAGACAAACTCTCAAGAACGCATCTTAGTGAGTACATACAATAACACACTGTGCTGTATTTCAGCCAGATCTGATAAGAATAATTCATGGATAGATTCAAAAAACATTTTGAAACATCTGGGATGAGCAACCAAGATTTTAGTCGCTTTCCCATCAATGAAAGAATGGCTCAAGGCCGTGTCATCGGCGAAAAATTCATCATTGAAAAACTAATGGAACATGGCGTAGAAATTCTTCCTGCCGAAGGCTACCATGCTGATGCACGTCTTAAAATTGATGGTTATCTTGGTGGATCTCCTCAAGAACCAGTACAAATCAAACTGCGTAGAACATTTAAGCCCGGAAGAAACGATATCGCATACGAAGTTTTAAGAAATCATGACAACAATAAAAAATTGTCAGAACAACTGCAAAACTTTCATCAACAAGGAAGAGACTATCGAGGAACTTTAGTCGAACACTATTTTGTACTAAATCAATCAGAAACTGAAATTTACTATGTTCCCGCATCCAAACTCAAACAGTCAGTTTTGGATTGCATCACTGAATTAGATTCATCAAGTTTCCAAGGCAAACTTTACAAGCCATTTAAGTCCTTTAATGGGATTGACTTACGTCCCACAAAAGACCCGGACCCAAAGAGTTTTACTCCAAACAAAGTGATGGCATTCATACCTGTTGAAAAAGTAGTTGAAGAAAAATTTACTATTTAATTCATAGTAAATAGTTTATTTGTAAATGATATGAAATATGGCTAAATGGACAGTTGGATTCGTAAATTGGAAATCTGTAGATTATTTATATTACCAATTTAAGATGCTATATGATTTCAATAATGACTTTGAATTGATTGTTGTAGATAACACATTTCCCAACCAAACAAAAGCATTAGAAGATATACAGAAAGAGTTTGAATTTAAACTCATATCTCATGATGGGATTGAATATCAAACACATGGATTGGGCCTAACAAAAATACTGCAAGCTGCATCTTCAAAGTACATTTTGTTTCAAGATCCTGATTTCTTTTGGGAAAAAAGGAGTCATCTAGCTTTTTTGGAACAATTTCTTATACAAGGCTTTCTTGCTGTTGGTGCGGCATTCGTAAGAAACGACTTTCCATCTGCATATGGTGCTGCTTATGTACTTGATGAAATCCAAGATCTAAATCTAGACGCTATTTGGAAAACTTGCCCCGCTTGTAAGCATGGTTTTTTAGTTGACCCTGATATGGATACTGGTTGGCAGTTGCGGCTTCGTTTGAAAAACAAACCATACATGTCATTTCCAATTAAAGATTACCAAGGAGCATTCTTTGGCTTGCATTCCTATGAATTTTATGGCAACACTTTTACTTACAATAAATTACCAATAGCACATCATTTAGGGCGTGGCAGTTACCCTATTGAAGATCCCAACAAACAAATTCCTTCAGAATGGGCTGACGCTAGAAGGGCTTACAGCAAACATTTTTATGATATTTCAAAGGAATAACATACATACTTGTATGGCACTTCCAACTTTTCAACAATGGCTAATGGAGCGAGGCAAAAGAACCTCTCTTGGCATTTACCCACCACTATATGGATCGGGGCAATTGCCTCCTCTTGCACACGCACCCACTAGTGCTGGACACCTTAATGCGTTTGCAACAATCCATGGCGACGAACATCCTGAGCTTTTAAGCAAGGAAATTAGAAAGGCAGCTAAAAATTACAAGAAAAACAAACATAAAAATGATGGAGAAGACAAACTTAAAAAACTTGGTCTCTAATTATTTTTTGTTTGTGCTTTCAATAGTTGCCTTCTTAGCTGCATCTGCTGCTACTAGTTTTTCTCTGACTTCTTGTAATTGTTGTATGGTGTCTTTGTTCAAATCCTTTAGAGCTTTAATTTCTTCTTTTAAAGAATTAAGTTGAGTTTCAGTAGCTACAACTTTTTGTTTAAACTCATCAATTGACAATTGCGACTGAAGTAAGCTTTTTTCTAAGCTTGATATCTTTTCTTTATACTGTTCACGATTTTGTTCTAGACCCACAAGACGCTCTTTTTGTGAGTCAATCATAACATATAAATCTTTGTTTTCGCCTCGTAACGAAAGAAATGTGCGATCAATATTGCTGTTAATATTAGTTATATGAGTTAATAGCAAGATGCTGATTATTCCCATGATTGCTCCGCCAAATATTTTCCAAAACCAAGGCGATCCTTCTTGGTATTGAAGGAGATCTCTATTTTCTGTCATTTATATTCCTCTTGAATCGAGAAGCACAGCAATATAGATAGACTTAATAGCTGGCAACATCAATCTTTCAAATATGGGAATATATAATCTCAACAATTCCACAAATTCAAAACACTAGAAATATTCTATGACAAGATTTAAAACATGGTTAGAAAATGCAAATGTAGTAATTGTAGCAAAAAATAAAGCTGGTGATATAACATTTGCTGTTGACGGCAAGAGAGTAACATACAACATCGATGCAATACACTTACTCCCAAATAAAATGTCTGCATCAACGCCTGAGAGGCTTTATAATTATGCAACTAAACATGGAACATTGATTAGTCCCTTGCCTAAAAATGCCAATTTCGATTACAAGAATATCTAAAACAAGAGAATCATGTCAATTTGTATTCAATTGACATGATTCTCTTGTTTTCTACTTACTTTTAGTTAACAGTGTATTTCACACCATCCACAATCAATTCTTTGATTGTTCTGTGATCAACTAATCTTGTTCGATTCTTTTCAACACTTGGCAAATCCAAGTCTTCCATCATACTTCTTCCCAGTAAAGGCTCTGGCTTAATAAGTCTTCCTCTTAGAATTCGATCACTTCCGTCTGCTTTGATAAAATTAACTGTAATTGGACGATTATTTGAGTGAACCAAAATTTCTGCTGCTTGAGTCTTGCTAATTTTCACGGTTTCAGCAAATTGATCGCTCGATAGTGCTTGCTCAATCAACTCTTTGCCACGCACTAATATGTCTGGCCCAACATTGTCAACATCGTTCACAAGCAACTCTTGGCCACCCCCAACGATTCCCTTAACTTTAACATAATAAACCAATGCCATCAAATCTCCAACTTTGACTTTTGAAGATGCAATTTTGTGTGTATTTCGTTCGTTCATTTTAGTAATTCCTTTGTTAATTTATCATCGACCGATTGGTCACAAAACTTGATCTTTTTTTAATTTTTGACCCTAAATAATTTTATGAATTTTGCAAGATGGCTACAAGAAAATAACCTGCCTAACATAAATGACCCAGATTGGGAAACATTGAATTTCAAGTATTCCCATGATGAGAATTTTTACACTCATAATTTGAATTTCTTTGACAAACGAGGGCCTGTAGGCTATATTGTTTGGGATGATGATACTGGTGAAACTAAAGAGATTTTTGTTGCTCCAAAGTATCGTCAACAAGGACTTGGAAAATATATTTGGGATGAAGCTACGGAATTTGCACAACAAAACGGCTATCAAGAACCGACGCACTCTTCCCGTAGAACTTTGCTTGGAGATAAATTTGCTCGAAGCATAGGTGGACACATTCCAGATCTTGACGATGATGTTGATGGATGGTCTTCTCGTTAGAATCGAAAGATAAAATGAAAAAACACAAATGCAAAAGTTGGACGTATTTCTATGACGCAATTGCACTTGGCACTAAGACACACGATCTGAGAAATAATGATCGTAACTTTGAAGTTGGAGACGTGATCACACTCCAACGATACGATCAAGTTGCAGGTGTTTATACCGGCGAAGAGCAGGATGTAACCGTTACTTACATCACATCTTCAGCTACACCTTGTGCTTTTTCATCAGCCGTTTTAAACAGGGATTATTGCATTCTGAGCATCAAAAAGATTTCCAAAGACACCCCAGTAGCTCAACAATAAGGCGTTAAAATATAATGAAATCAATCCTTTGTTTTTTAGGCATTCATGATTGGGCAGAAATAGAAGCAAAGCCTGTGCAATTCACAGGATTGCATATTCTGTTTTTTACTTGGGGCATTCAACGTGGCACAAAAAAGTGTCAACGCTGTCAAAAAACCAAACATTTGGTTAGAGAAGGATTTGTTGGTTCTGGCTGCAAAAACCCAAAATGGAAAACAGATTATACGCCAGATCTGGAATCAGATTAGATTTTATTTTTGGAATCAATGTATAAGAAGGGCTTCCGAAAAGTTTTATGTTGATAATCAAGTAAATCAGAAAGCCAGAAGCTCTGTTGAGATTAATTTAACTAAAAAAATCTTGTAAATCTGATGCACTTGCTTGTTGTATGGGCTTTACTTCAGAGACTGGAGATCCAAAATGATAGCTTTTTAATGTGTTATCGGGTTTATTGCTCCACTCTGCTACAGAATATCCTATTGTTGGTATTTTAGTATATGGGAATTGCATTGGCTCTTCTGATCTTTTAGCGTGTATAGGACTTCTTATTGCCTTTTGAAATGCGTCTTTAAATAAAACGACTTCCCATTTATTGTTTTTTACAATAAAAAATGAAAGAGTCCCACTTGAAGCACCTAACAATACTGGTCCAGAATAATGATTTCTCAAATTTTGGTAAGAACTGGCTTGAATTTCATGGGTAGGTGGCACAAAAACACACTGTTGAAACCATTCATGTAGTCCTTGATCTTCTCCACCTGTATTGGCATGAAATGATTTAACTCTTCTTGACTCATTTTTATTTGTCAAAATATATTTTGAGCCTTGTGCAGTTTTAAAAAAATGTGTAACAACAGAGCCTGAAGGCCCTACTAAATTGTTACTCGTTTCTAGCCAATTTTTAAAATTCATTTTTTCACTCCAAAAACACAATTTATGTATGCAAAACAAATGTTAAGTTTCAACCATTTCATATCATTTACAATTAGATTGGAAGCCAGATTTACAAACAGTTTTGTAATGAAAGTCGATCTAATTTGATTTCAAATTCATAACCCCACAGTAAGATTAATATTTTGAGTAAAATAGAATTAAGCAGATTTTGGGACATAGGAGAAGAAAATATTGTTACTCCTTCTCAAAATTCTCTTTACAAAATAATGAACGCCTTGATCCTTTGCAAAGGCAAATTACATGCCTCACACTCACTTGAGGTTAAAGACTTTGCATGGACATATCCTACAAAGTCTTGTGCAGTATGTTTTAGAATTTCTTTACCAATTGGCAACGAAGCCAAATTTGAAGAAATAAGCGGCTTCAAATTATCTCAGCCAGATATTGCGAAGGTCTAATATCACTTAGATTCAGGCTTTTTATTGTTTAGTAAGATGTCTAGCAAAGGTCTCTTACTTTTTGGAGCCGTTAACTTGACTTCATAAACCTTGTCTGATTTTTGCTCCATGGAAATCAGTTTTGAATTTGTTTCTGATAAAATTTTTGTTATTGTTTCAGGGCTTTGATTTTCAACCATGAAAGTGATATTTTCTGTGTCCTTGTTATATTGCATTACCCCCCACACCATGGTCAAGCCAAGCAATAAGGCAGCAAATCCAAGAAGATTACGCCATTTGTAAGTGACTTCAGGCTCGGCAATAATCTGTCCAGTTTGAATTATAGGTGAATTACCTGACTCTTCAGATTCCCTTTGAGACTTCAAATAGCCGGGCAAATCTTCAAGGTTCATGGGATTTCTATCATTAGCCATATTCATCTCCTCTGATGGTAGCATATGCCTTATATAGGATTGTATGAAGGCTTAAAATTGCATTTACTTCATGGAAATTGAGTAGATTTTCTTACCTTGATGAAACAAGATCTTCGATCCACGATGACTAAGACGCATATCAGCGTCTAATACATTGTCTTCAAATCTCTTAATTGAAGATCCGGCATTTATGGAAAACGCCTCTAAATGCTCGTCCTCAGTCATCAAAACGGCGATTCCATGATCCGCTACTGTGAAATTAATTCCAGACGGAACCACATCCTCGGCTTTCCATGTATCGTAAGTTTTGTGATCATCCTTTAATCTAAATGTGAGTCTATCGTACTGTCCTTTGCTTTGCATGGTTTTGGTTGTAAGCAATTTTTTCCCGACTACTACGACTATACCTTTTTGATGCTTTGCATCAATAATTTGATAGTCGTTTAGCTCTGGAAATGCCAATTGAAAACTTTGACCGCTTTGAGGAAAGAAAGTACCCCAATATTTTCCAAGCATATTCTGCAAGATAAATCCATCCCAAACTTGAGTCGCCCCAAGTACATCCATAACTTTGCCAACCTCTTTTTGCAAGATTTTGACGCCTGTTGGGAATTCAGCAATTATCAATTCGATAATATGTGTATTGTTTTGCACATACACTCTACCATCGTATTCCAAAAGAGCAGTTCCTGTAGCTGGCACTTGTAGTTCTGTTTGAGACATCACATCCATGGCTTTCAAGCCATTGTCAATCCAAAAGGCAATAGGTTTTTCTGTTTTAGGAGCAAAACCAATTTTTGTATTTTTTGATGGCAAACCATATCCTTTCTTGCCTACAAAAATTTGTTTTTTGGTAAATACCACTGTTGTTGAAGGTGTTGTGCAAACTCTGATGATTTCATCACCAAAATCTTGCAATTCAACAATTTCAAACTTGTTATTTCCAGTGATATTTTTTATTTGTGCGGCGATAGCTACAGCTACAGCAGCAAAATCTTTAGGAGGAAGTCCTCTGTAACCCTTTTCAAAAACATCCACAAACCAACCGCGTAGTGTTGGGGGAATCACATCAAATGGCTGACAAACTTTAGGAAAAGTCGCATCTTTGTGAAATACAGAAATGTTCTTTTCCATGCGAGCGTTTAATCTTTGATCCTTTGGCAAATTTTCAAAATCTGGATGATTACCACGATACGGATGAATGCCAATCATCATTTGAAAAGCCAAAATAGCCCAACTAAACCAGTCGGTGTTTTCGTTAAAGTTATGCCCCACCATATGACGATCACGTATTGTATCCATGATCGCAGTGGCTTTAAAATTTGAGGTTTGATATGAATTGACATCAATTCCATAAATTTCATGGAAATTCGCATCAGTCAAAAAATTCATTTCATTCAAGTCAACAACAAGAATATTCTTACTATGCACAAAAGCAATTAGCTTTTGCAACTCCTTAACAAGATGTAGCATCTTGGCATCATCAATGTTATTTCTTTGACGAAAAGCTTTTGTGAATAAGGACACCAAAACAGTAGTGTCCTTAAGTAACCTCATCGTATAGCCAACTGGCGTATTTTTGTTGTTCAATAAAACGATTTCAGGTTTGATTATGTTTGGGTGATCCAATGCAGACAATTCACGTATTTTGGCAACAGGGATCATTTTGCTTGCATCTTCATACAACTTATAAGCAATTTGCCCCTTGCCATAAATGCTGCCTTCGCCACCCTTAGCAATAAAATCTCGTTGAGTTAAAGCAATCTCTGTTCCAGATCCTTGTAAAAATAATTTCATGCTTTTGTCCTTACAATTGTGTTATGGCGGCAATAGAGAAATCATCAGTGTTTTGCCAATGCTTTTTTGTAAAATCCTTGAAAGCCTTGGAGCAACGACGTTGTACAAACTCGCCTTGAAAATTTTTGAAATTCAACAAGTCCTTCAAAACAGTGTCGGGACTAAGTAAAAGAGGCTCAAGACTTGTGCTGTTGTTGATCATTTCTAAAAAAGATCCACTTCCATCAGTCAACACAGCAACCCATTCGTATTCATCAAATGGAAAGTAATGTTCAAAAAATTTAGGACAAATCTCAGGTGCATCACGATCAACTGTAGTAGTTGAAAAATTTCCAAGTTCGTACTTGGTATGAATAATTGTTCTACCAAACCTTTGCCAATATGCAGAGAGCATCGTAGGATTCAAGCTGTATCGCAAGTAAAATGGAGCACCTTTTTCAAATTCGTATTCGTGAATTTCTAAGCCATCAGCTTTTTTGGCAACAACAAATCCATCTCCTGATACCAAGGCATAAAAAGATGATTCGTTTTTTAAAACCGTGGTAAATAAAAGAGTTGAACATAAACAGTCTATAGGCAAATTTAAAATTGCAGAAGCATCTAATGCATCTCTTATGGCCTTTGATGTGATCCATTCACCCCTGTTCTCTCTGGCAATGTCAGATTGATGTAACTCAGCAAGGACATTTACCGCACTTTGACTTAAAAGTCTCGCACCAAAATCAGATTTAGGTGCAGAAGAACAACCATCCGACACCATGGCATAATGCATCCCATAATGACAACCATGAGTAGCATAATCTTGGCACTCTTTATGTGTTGTGCCTTTAGTGTAAAAAGAATCAGAATGCATTATACGACCTTTCAATGCTTATTTGGCCAAATTGGTAAGATGATCAACAATTAAATCAGCAGGGAACTCACTTAATGACACAAATTCTGATTGACAATAGTTGATGTTTCCGTCTCTAGTCCAAGAATTTCCAATTGTTCCAGTAAAAAATAAAGGGAACCTCATAGTTTCCTCATATTCTTTATTAATCGATAGAGACTCTCTAGCAAATGGAGGCAGAATGTTTCCATTTTCATCTATCTCATTTCCTTGATCATCGATGTCGCAACAACTTTCATCAAAAGGTTGCAAGAAAAAGAATGCATGCAAGTCATTTGTGTCAAAGTTACATAGATCATCCCGCATCTCGGTGCGATCATCGGCATATTCGGTTCTGCACTTCGTATAATGATCAAAAGATTCCTTAATTTCATCTGTCCATTCAAAGTCTCTTTTACCACCACTTGTAGCCTTAAAAAATGGCTCCAATAAAGGCAGATCTTCTTCTTTCCAAATTTTCTCGCGATCTGGATTTATCAAAAGCCAAGCATAGTCCAAATACTCTTCTTTGTTTCGAAAAAGTTTTTTGATGATCATCGCGTTCACCTCGAATTGCCTAAAAAAACACCCAGACTATTACATCTGGGTGTTCGTAAATAAAACTACTATCAATTTAAAAATTGATAGATTGAGAAGGTCCGCCAGAACCAAGGGCTTGCGATTGCGATGAAATCGATTGGCTAACGAAGTTAGCAAGCTTTGCCAAACTCTTAGCATCTGCGTTTTCAATCGATTCAAATTGAGATAGACCACACGTTTTGTGAATGTTTTCAAGATACGATTTGTAAGATGCATCATTGACATTGACGCCCAGCAAAACCGTAACCAAACTTTCAAGACATTCGTCTTTTACAGTCTCGTTAAGACCTGAAATGATCTGATTCGTTCCATGAGTGCTAGCATTGTCAGCACCATCAGTCATCCAGAAAATAATCGCATTCACATCATAGTCTTGTTGAGCAAGTTGCTTGGCGTAATTGTTTGTTCCTTCAATGGAATTCACCATTGCATCATACAACGCCGTTGTGCCACCCGGACTCAAAGAGTTGTTGTAGTCATCCATGTTGATGGTTTCCAATAACTTGAATCCATGAAATTCAGTCACGTTGTTCTCAAAAGTGATGACACGCACCAACAAGTTGTCGGCTCGTGGCGAAGATTGACATGCTTTGACAACTTGCTTCAAAGCATTTTCCATATCATTTTGAAAACCAGATGTACTCCCACTTCGGTCGCAAACAATTGTCACAAGCGTGTAAGAAGTAGCCCCCAAGTCTTTGGCATTCACAGCACTAAAACCGAAATGTCCAATCTTGTGTTGTTCCAAATTTTCCGATGCATTCGACATGCTAAAAACTCCCTGTTGTTTTGAAAAATGTTAATGAAGGACTGAGGATTACTTGAGATAATCTACAGTCGTTGTGACACGCATTCCACGAGCCACCATGTCTTTGACGAACTGCTCGCCGTATACCTCAAAACCGGTGACGTTGGAAGAAGCATCTTGCAATAGCACACACTTCTTTACGAAGTCATCGCCCAACTCCGTAGCAATGTCACGGAAAGTGTTGGCAACACAGTGCGATAAAGCTTCGCCAGCAATCAAAACTTCATCTGCATCATGACCCAACATAGTCACGAAATCAGTGTTGAGTTGCGTTGAAGGATCTTCAGAATAAGCCACTTCAGCACGAACTGCCGAAAAGTGCTCAACAAATCGACAAGATCCCTTGGTGATCTTGTTTACAGTCTGTCGGACATTTTGTTCCCACTCAAAAATTGCCTCGTTGAGAGGGGCAACAATGTTGTGACCGGGCGTGCCAATCAAACAGTGATATGGCCAAATAACGTGTGGATAACGACCACCCGTAGAAAGCTCCGCCAAATATTTGTAGGTCCACTTGTACGCATCTCCAAACAAAGTAGGAGTATATTCGCCAACATCGTGTGGCTGACCATTTGCATCAAATTGTGCCCCAATGATGTTGTTGTTTTCATTTCGCATCATCGTAAATGGAGCCGGATGATTGCCCTTGCCGTCCTTGAACCAACATGGGTGTGCAATGTGCCATTGATGGTGACTGTCAAGGGTGACGTGAATTTGGCTAAGCTTTCTGCCCAAACGCTTCACCAAATTGGCTACACGCTGCATGTCATCCCATGCACCAGCAACACACAATTCTCCGTCGTGGAGCTTTTGTTGATCTCCGGCTTGTACAATGTTGCAAAACGAATTTTGCGGATCAATCACAACCAAGTGAACTTTTTGCATGATTCTGCCTCTGTGCTAAAGTAAATTCGAAATCTCCAAACAACACTTGATTATATGTCAGCCTTGTTCTCGGTAAAGTTGATTTTTAAAACCTTGACAAATTTTATCTCGTATTTTCTAAATACATTTGAATTATGAAAACTTTTCAACGATGGATAATCGAATCGTCTTTGAGGCAACAACTCCAAGTTCCCCAAAACCCAAAACATCACCCGGAAGGCCCTGTAGATCGCCACACCATGATGGTTAGAGCTTCTCTACAATCTGCAATTTCAGTATTAAAAACAAAACAAAAGGAAAACCCAAATGGGCCTCTTTCTAATTTAGACCTCGATTTTAACGACCAAGATATCAATATCCTCCGATTTGCCTCCTTATTGCACGACATAGGCAAAGGAGATGCCTTAGACCCCAAAACTCTAAGTGCTCATGGTCACGAAGACCCAAGCACGTTCGAAAAAGCTATGCTCCGTCTAAGTCCATCTTGGTATAAAATGTATCAAAAAGCCGATCCAAAAGATCGTGAAGATTTGTGGTGGGTCATCAAATACCACATGAGCCTGCACGACAAAGATGGTTTCAAAAACAAAGCACTCAAAAAAGAAATTCTAGACGAGAATGGAAAATACAAAACAGATCGGAAAATAAAACTTCTTTTGGTTTTGCTCCTCATGGATAGAATGGGAAGAGGCGGAGAGTCTGGAGTTAGTTGGAAAACAGCTAAAAATTTTGCCCAAAACAACACAATTGCTGCCGACCAAGGAGTGTCTGGCATCTATACTACTTCTGATTTGTACCGCAAAGATTTAGAAAAAAGAAGCAAAAATACAAATCAGCCAATCGGAGATGATCCAAGATTAGTCGTCAGTCAGCTAAAACAAAAAGGCAGAACTACAGATCAAATACGAATGGCATTAGCCGGTATGACCAAAACAGGCAAATTCAATCTAACTCCAGATCAAATTGAATCCTTGCTCAAAGAATCAAAAATGAATTTTAGGCAATTTATGGAATCCCAAGAATTAGAGCCATTTACCATGAAGGCATATATTCCTTTAGGAATATTCGAAAAGGGAGCCACAATTTTGAATCAAGCTTTCAAAAACGCAAACAAAACATTTTATGTGGTTGGGGGAACTGTTAGAGATTACTTGATGAGCAAGTATCATGATCTTCCTTTTGAAATCAAAGATGTGGATTTTGCCACAGACGCTTTATCCAATGAAGTTATTCAAATTCTAGAAAAAGCAGGGATCAAATATGTGCCCAAAGGCGAATCTTTCGGAGTGATTTCGGCAATCATAAATAATCAAGAGTTTGAAATTGCAACCTTTCGTGAAGAGTCTGGATACGAAGATCGACGACGACCATCCTCTGTGAAAGCATCAGATGCAAAAAATGATTACCGTCGAAGGGATTTTACCTTCAACGCTTTGTACTATGATATGCCAATTAATTCAGGCTCCCAAGGAACCATTATTGATTTTGGCGGAGGAAAAGGGCTAGAAGATATTAAAAACAAAAGAGTTAGCCCAGTTGGATCAGCACATGACCGATTTGCAGAAGATCCTCTACGAGTTATGCGTGGCGTAAGATTTCATGGAATTTTTAACACAGATAATCTCAAAGATATCGTCGATCCAGAAACTTTTGAGGCTATGAAAAAATTCAGTAGCTTAGAAGGAGTTTCTCCAGAAAGGATACAAGCAGAATTTATAGCCTCCTTAACAAAGGCTAGAGACCCTCGTGTAATCTTACGTGGTTTTGAGTCTATTGGTGCCCTGCCGTTCATGTTTCCGGGCATGGAACTAGACATGCAAGCAGTAGATAACTTACAAAAACTGCCAACAGGATCAGGCTTAAAGGGCGATGACAAGAAAAACTACAACAATAAAAAGGTAATCTTGACGTTGGCCTTGCTCCTAAGAAAGGCAGGCAGACCTGAAGAAATCAGAAACAAGCTTAATGCCATGAAATGGCCTAACGACATTGTGGATGAAGTCACGTCTTTAATCAAAACTTGGCTAATTACACAAAATCCAAACTCTCAGGACTTGAGCCAGCATGCAATTTCTCTGTATAAGAAAAATCCAAGCCAAAGAAAGGAATTGATCCAAGACTTTCATCCATTGGTTGGACATGAAGTCGATCAAGATCATTTGGCACATCTTCACAATTACGAACCTGCAAAATTCAGTGGCGAAGATATTCAAAGGGATCTTGGCTTGACTAAAATGGGGCCAGAAATTGGAGCGGAAATGAAACGAAGACAAGCCAAAGATTACGAAGACAGTTTTGGTAAATGGAAAAATCGATGATTTTGTGCCCAAAAATCAAAACATGAATGGATTTCAGCCACAACTCACGTATAATAGGAGTGTCCAATTAAGGGCCGGTAGCTCAATGGTTAGAGCAGCAGACTCAAAAGGGTCGGCTACAGGGAAACTTGTAGTCAGTAAGGTGTAAATTCGGTGAACGGTATATCGAAGGAAGTCGCACAGACGAAGCAGAGATAATTCTGAGGCTTAGCTCAGAAATTCCCAACGCCGAGCGAAGTTCAACAAGTAAAGGCTAAAAAACTGGAGGGGAAACCCGTTGAAGGATGCCTTGAAAGACCTAGCACAGGTTCGTGAGTGTAGTAGCAATGTAGGAAAGCTCACTGTTGAAAACGTGTAGAGACTATAATCACCAACCTAAAGAATGTTAGCGGGGACTCTCACGAAAGTTCACGCTATTAAGAAAGCGATTAACTTAGTGATAAGTTTGCGAAGCTTTCTTTCCAAGGTTAAAGCATAGTCCAGACCACAAACAAGCCCTGTACCCTTGAATGCAATTAAATTTGCAAAAACTCGGATAAGTTCAGCAGGAATTAAAAGGGTAGAAAAATTGGCGGTGAAAACCGTAGTGGTAAGCATAATCTGTTGGTTGCAGGTTCGAGTCCTGCCCGGCCTATTTTCAAATCATGCATGAAGTCCAAACGTTAAAATGTTTAGCTGAAGAATATGACGTATTGCCCTTGGCAAACGTTATTTTGCATGATAACAGATTTCTAATTTGTTCAGGTTCCTCAAAAAGACTTCATCACCACTATGGTGATGGTGGTTTACTTCGACATACAACCGAAGTAGTGGAACTGTGCCTCAAGAATAATGAATACTTTAAGCCCTTAAAAAAAGCAGTTTGTGAACGCAAATTATTTCTAGCTGCGTTGTTTCACGATGCCGGAAAAATGTGGGACTATAGTTGTGTAGATGGCCAATGGCAAAGTAATATACACAAAAGACACATTCATCACATAAGCCGTTCTGGCATTGTGTGGAGCCAAGCTGCAAAAGAACAAGGATTCGAAGATAATGATGAGATTTTGCACGCTATATTAGCTCATCATGGACTTAAAGAGTGGGGAAGCCCCGTTTCACCCAATACTAGAATGGCTTGGTTATTACACCTATGCGATGGCATTAGTGCTCGTATGGATGACGGCGATCAATTAGATTGTGTCAACGAAAAACCCTAGAATAAGAAATCCAATCATGGACAATAAGAAAATTGTAATCTATGGCGGTGGAACAGTTTCTCATTTACGCAATCACCTAGCTTTATGTGCCCCAGCTTACGGCAGCACAGCAATAAAACTTGCAGAATTAGCTAAGATTCACATTCCAAAAATGGTTGTTGATTTAAAGCTTACAAAAATGGCTGGCGGAAGCACACTTGAAACTAATCAACATATTGCTGATGATGTTGATGCTGTACTGAAAAGCGATTTGACTAAAGTCATCATCATGTCAGCCGCACTTTGCGATTTTGACGGACAAATCGGCTCATGTATTTCAGGAAAACATGCACCTCGATTGAATTCAAGAAGTTTGCAAGAGCCAATTCAATTAAAGACAGCCGACAAAATAATCAATCGCATACGACAACAACGTAAAGATATTTTTCTTGTCGGATTCAAAACAACGACCAACAAATCTCCAGATGAACAATATTTGGAAGCTTTGAATTTATGCAAGAAAGCTTCTTGTAACCTTGTTGTCGCAAATGACACTCTAACACGCTACAACATGATCGTAACCCCAGAAGAATCTAGATACGCTACATCAGATACTCATACGCGAGATCAAATGTTGGAAGAACTCATGAAGATGATCTTCCATAGAACTCACTTGACTTTTACAAGATCCACAGTAATTGCAGGTAATCCAATCCCTTGGAACTCTGATCTCATTCCAAACTCATTGAGAGATATTGTCAACTATTGCATCGAGCAAAACGCCTACAAGCCTTTTAATGGCGTTACTGCTGGGCACTTTGCCTGCAAAGTAAACGATAACACCTTCTTAACAAGCATTCGTAAAACCAACTTCAACAAATTGTCAGAAGTCGGTTTGGTTAAAATTGTTACAGATGGACCTGACACAGTTCTAGCTTATGGTGCAAAACCAAGCGTTGGTGGACAAAGCCAAAGAATCGTCTTTCGTGATCACCCTGACGTTGATTGTATTGTTCACTTTCATTGTCCTAAAAAACCACTCTCTCAAGTCCCAACAGTTTCTCAAAAAGAATTTGAATGCGGGTCACACGAATGCGGAAACAATACTTCAAAGGGATTGCAAAAATTTGGCAATCTGTATGCTGTCTACCTAGACAATCATGGCCCCAATATAGTGTTCAATAGAAACATAAACCCTCAAGAAGTAATTGAATTCATCGAAAACAATTTTGATTTAGTGCAAAAAACAGGTGGATTCGTCTCAAGTCATCATTGAAAGAAAAATAAATGTTAACTGAACCAGTTGAATGCAAATCATGTGGTGGCGTAAGCGTTAATGGAGGCACCGTTCATTGTCACGGTTGCTTCAAAAAGGCATACAGAGAAGGATATGCTACTTGCTTGCAAGACTATGGTATCTGGAAAAATGGCAAGCAATATATCGGTTGCATGGAAACTCACATTCAAGATGCACTTCGTAAATTCGATGAAAGTGGACACGCAGACTATTGGGCAAAGAATTGTATCGTATCGTCAGAAAGTAAACCTAAGTCTAAAGATAAAATACTTAAGCTCAAAGAAGGGCTTATTTCTATTGCAAACACAAAAGGCTGCGAATGTGACTCTTATCATGGTCACACTTGTCTAATGTGCAAAGTCAGACAAATAGCCAGAGAGGCTTTGCATGAACCAAATTAATTAGATTGTTGTCTTTTCATAACAAAAGAATCTTTGCTCTGTTCAATATCCCAATCAGAGAAATATCTATTCAACAGTTTTGAATATAAAGACGCCCTTCGGTTCTTGCGTTTATGAAAACCAGAATCTGTATTCGATAAGATTGCGTTTGTGTAATTACGTAACGCATCAATCAGAGCTTTGTATTGCGGATAATTGGTTGCAATACTTTGTGTGTACATGGAACCCTCTAGATTGTTCATATCTAAAGTCTGTCCCTTTATTACAAGTGCCATGCACTCATCAATAACTCGAACCCATCTTTCTACATCTATATCCGGTCTGGCTGGCGGTATGGGCCTTCTAAGCTTCAAATATACTTCTTTATTTGGCTCTATCATTTTGACTTCATATCTTTGAAGCCATTGTTTCAATAAATTAAGTTGTTGTAAAGCATTCGGCTTATATTCTTCAATGTTTAAATTCCTTACTACTTTAACATCTCCTTCGCCTTTCTGAGCAAGGAAATGTATCTCTTCAGCCTTTAGCAAATCCGCTTTACTTCTGATTAAGTACAAAACTTTACCTAAGATCTCAGGATCACGATTATTGCCATCAGTTCTGCTGGCATCATCGTATTGTGTGTCATTAACATAAAATGACACATCATAAGTCAGAGGACTTTCATCTTTTAGCCTAAAATGAAGCTTCACTAAGTTGCCAAGAGATGTACGAAATTGATACTCAATAACAGGCGTAGCACGCATAGTGCCAGCATTTTTTATGATGTTGCGTCTCTTGGCCGTTGTTTTGATCGGCTCAACTATTTCATTAAATGATAAACGAATAAAATCAGAAAATCTAAGCATAAAGTATTTATTGCTTAGAGACTTAAATTGTTAATTTGCAAGTTTTTTACTTTTTAAGAAGCTTCAAATCAGCAATTTCTTTTTTCAACGCTTCATTTTCTGCTTGTAACTTCATAATATCTCGATCCATCAAACTTACTCCATGAATAATTCGACGAACAAACTTCTTGTCATTGTCGTAAAAGTTTGTTGCTAACCGTTGCAATTCACTCAAATCTGCTTTACTGATCATTTTTATCTCCTAATTTGTTGATGTTTGAGGCCGCTTGATTCAACCGGTTGCGAACATCGATTTCTTCAGTAGCAGCAATTTCAAGAAGATAATTGATCACATCTTCTTTTCTAATGTAAATAGAGTCGTTCTTCTTCAAGAATCTAAATTGTATTTGTTCAGTCATTTATCTTTACCACATGCAATCCATTCCAATTAAAATCCGCTGCTGGCGGATCATACCCTTCAAGTGTAACAGAATGATAAGTTCGAAGATACCCCTTTAATTCTTTATGAAAATCTTTTGGAGATACTTTCGAGGGCTTTGCAGAAAATGGGTGATATTCCTCAAGATATTCACACCATGAATTGTAATCAATGTTTTCAGGCAACTGAATCGCATTTACCCATTGCTCAATGTAATCAAGTCTCGCTCTCCATTTGGTATTCTGCTCTTCTTCTTTTTCTTGTTTAAAAGCATTGGCGGCTTCTTCTGTGGGAAAGCTGGCAATGTATCTTACGTCTTCCACGTAATCGTAATTCTGATCTACTTGTACAACTATAAAGTTCATGTTACTTTCTTGAAGTTTTGCTTTTTTGTAGATGATTTGTTTGCCCCCTAAGCTTACTGGCTCGCTGTGGAGCAGTTGTCGTTTTTGAAAGATTGATACTCTTCAAAAATAGCTTTTATCTTTTCGTCTTCCCATGCAAAAATTTTGGTATAGCCAGCTTCTAAAGCCCATTTTTTTTCTAGAGCCTCTTCGGTCGGTGTTCCATCGTCATTCTTATATGGTGCTAATAGTTTTTTGATCTCTGATTGTGTAAAAGGTCTTGACATTACATCTGGACTACAGAGTTGTTTTTGACTAAAATAAGAACCACGAATGTCTTGAGTGGAAACCAAAAACCTATTTTCATCATTTTCTAAATCATAAACGAAATCTGAACTCCAGATGTAATATGATTTTAAATTTGCGAATAATTTTGCATAACCCTGTTCAAATGCATAGTGAAACGGGATACGTGCATTAAAAGGAGGTGTGCGATCAAACAGTTTTCTTTGTTCCATAAATTTGTAAAATTTGCCTCTTTCATGTGAGCGTCCCACAAGAATGCCGAGTTTGTCAAGAACATTTGCGATTGATGGAGGAAATATCATTTCATTTTTTCTTAATACAGATGAAGTCAGATACCGTTCTAGTAATTTATAGCAAAAACAAACTTACAAAACAATAAAATTACTTAAAAGTTATAAAATTTCAACCTCAAAAAGCTATTGTTTGATGTTGAATAATTAAAATTAGAAGGTGTTGAAGCATCAAGATTGATGATATCGTTGATTTGAACCCTTTGCCCGACACACCTTGCATCTCGTGGCATAACCGTCTCGCCGAGACTTATCAGTGCCGAATTCATCGAATGATTTGATTTCTTTGCAGGCGGAACATTGTTTCTTGTTTTCGTTAGCGTAAGGGTTTTCTTTAATTAAATGTAGTTTAGGCTTGGAGCCTGATATGTGTCCTCCTTCACGCTCGCAGATATATCGTCCATTTCTGTCTATATTTTTGTCATATGTCAAACGGAGTGGTTGATGGTTCTGTTTACAGAAATCACACCATACTGTGACAGTGTTTTTAGCAACTACATTGTCATAATGCTTCTTAGCTTTCTTTTTGTTGTTTTGTTTTTGTTTTTCAAGCCAATAAATATTACCAGTAGTTTCTGCAATAAATTTTTTTGCCCATTGAATAATAGCATGGTCATTTTTTAATCCAGAATTTCTCTCAGACCATACAGAAAACTTTATTCCTTTAGAAGCAGCAAATTTTGCAGTTTCGTCGATTTGCTTTTTAACGTCTGCCTCTTTTTGAAATCTTTTATCTGGCTTAACTTCTAATATCTCGACAGTTCCATCTGTATAAACAACATAAATGTCTGGATTTCTACTTTTGTTGTTGCTATCAATAAATGTTTCGGCTCGCCTAAAAGAAGCAACATTCAAATCATTTTCTAAAAGGTATAGACATCTTAATTCATAAGAAGAGCTATAATAAATTTCACTTTGGCATTTTTCAGATGTAAAATAGCCCCTAATATGAGAGTGTTTAAACACTCCTAGTCTATTTTGTTCAGCACAATTTGCTGACAATTTCTGTATCCAAGTCTTAGCATTTTGATTTAGATGATAGACCCATCTTTTTTTGCCTTTATCCCATAACTTTTTTAAACCACGCACATTTGCCCAGTCAAATTCTGTCATTCCTTCGGGGCACTTAGAAGAAGATTTTTTTTGGCTTTGCTTGCTTAATCTATGGTGTGGGTTATTAGAATCAACATAGCAATAGTCTGATTTGTGGTTCTTTTCTAAGAAAAATCCCATGATTTTATAAACTTGACCATCCGTTATACGATTGTCACTGAAACTTATTATTTCATCGTACTTTCTGGATTTTGCCCATTCAATACATCTGGAGAATAACTTTGTTGCTCCACCTTGAACATGAACTCCATTAGCTATGCAGAATCTATCTAGAACAATTCTGTTATTCGAAATTTGTCTGCTGTGTCTACCAAGAGACATGACTCCAATTAGTTCATCTGAATAAAAAAGCCCAAAGAAAACTACGCCTAAATGGTTAGAACCTTGAATATGATGTGTAGCAATAAATTGTTTTCCAATCTCAGGTAGTATTTCTTTAACGACACATTTTCTTCCATGTATTTTTCGATCATGAACTTTGTTGTGTGAGTTGATAAAATTTTGGCATTGACTTTTTCTAAAATTCCATTCGTCCGAAAAGAAAATTAATCCTTCTGGCCAATCTTTATTATCATAATTTTTTGGATTTGCAATGTCCACAATTGTAATTTGCATCATAGTTAATGTCTCCTGTATATTTATGATACAGAAGTAATAAACCCATTGCAAGAGCAGAAATATATTTATTAGCAAAAAAGAAACCCGACCATTTCTGGTCGGGTTTCTTTTTTTTGTATGATCGTAACTTCTTGCTTGGCAAGGATTTCCGTTACACGATGAAATTAGCAATCGACATTCTTGCGTAGAACTTAGCACCTTCACGGAGCAATTTCTTGCCGTATCGGGTCAAAATACCCTTACGTGGACAGAAGCTCTCTGGATCGAGAACAACTGGAGTTTGAGTAAGTGGAACATAAGGCATGTAGAAATAGCCGCTATCCATGTAGGAATCGCCCTTGTAACCCATGAGGATTTGACCTTGTGGGAACAATGGATCTTTGTACAATCTCCATCTGTTGTTGATGGTTCCGACGTACTGGATGCCGAGGCTAGCGGTGAAACCTTCGGAAGGAGCGGGAGCGAAACCAGCGGTCGCTGTTTCGAACACGGAGGCAACTTCAGGAGAGGTAACAAGCCAGTTGCAACCACCACGGAGGGTCTTACGGTGAACAACGTTGGAAACTTCGACAACCTTAACATAAAGGCTTTCATATTTTTCCTTGATGGTATCGCCCAGAGCGGTGTTGAAATCCCACACAGCAACGGTACCTGCGTTGTTTCTCAAGTCACTGAGAACTTCACGGTCGATTTCCAAGTTGATTTCTTGTGCAAGAACTGCGGTAAGTTCAGCTTCAGCATCGAGGCTGTGCTGGCTACGAAGATCTTGTTGAGCTTCATATGACCAAGCTGCTTTGAGCTTACGAGTCTTAGCTGCGATTTCTTCTGATTCGATAACGAGATTTACTTCTGGCAAATCTTGGTTGCATTCCATGTTGTACTCATATGAGCAAACAACATTGTTAGCACCCGGATCGTTATTCCAAGTGAGGGTCATTTCGCCTGTTACGAGATCGAGGGTACCGCCAGTAGCCTTATTGGTTGGGGTTCCGATATCGGTGAAGGTGAAAGTGCCGTTTTCAGCAACAACGAAGGTTTGGACAGCGACAGCACCGTCATAGACAGTACCGGTCATAGTGCCAGCCAAAACTGGGGTGTGCTCAAGAGGAGCAAAAACCGAAGTGGTGTCTCCACCTGCGTCGGTGCTGCTGGTCTCGTTTTGAACGAATTGGTGTGTGTAATAGATGTCCAAGTTACCATCACCGCTTGCCAATTGTTGGAGCGATGTACGGTCATCACTTGGGAATCCGCTGTTTAGGTCTGCACCACGCATAGCACCCTTGTTTGAAGAGTAGCGGAAGCGGAGGTAGTAAACCAAACCGGTTGGACCCAACAAAGGCTGAACAGATACGATCTTGTTAGCGATCAATTGTGGGTAAATACGACGGACCAATGGAATAGCGATTCTCTTGAATTGAGAAATATCGCCAGTATCGGTCATGGTCTCATTCAAGAGACGTTGATTTTCGAGGAGAACAGCGGCAGTTGCTCTTTCGTAGCGATCAGTAATGCCATCAAGCATTGACTTGCCGTTACGAAGTGGCTTAGACCATCTGGTCTCGATCTCACGAGCTTCGTTGAGGAAACGTGCGTTCATTTATGTCCTCTTTTCCTTTAAAAATGAGTTCGATTAAGTTCTTAGGATTGTTCTAATCCAGAGAGAACCAGAAGATCAGCTAGAGGGTCATGACCTTCACGGAGGTCAGTCTCTTGTGCTGATTTGTTGTTAGTTGGAGCGGCATATTCACTGATGATTTGCTCGTTCACAACTCTTTGTCCACGCCCACTTGCATTCTCTCTCTTGCTTGCTCTATTCGTTCTTTCGACCTTAGTAGCTTCAGTGATGACATCATGGGCTTCACGTACTTGTTCGCTCAGTTTGTTGTTCTGAGTAGCAAGTCGGACGTTCTTAGCTTCAATGATTCTCATTTGGCCTCTTAAGGCTTCAATTTGTTTCGACATTTCTTCAATCTTGGAAGAAGACACTCCATTGACGGAATCGCCACCCATATAATCGCTCAACAGTTCAGCCATCTTTTCGATAGCAACACGTTGTTCTAGAATACGTGGATCGCTCAACACATCACGCTTAGCAGACTCGTACATATCTGACTCTTGCAGAGCCAAGAATTGATCTAATTTATCGACCATGAGACTTTTCATCTCTTGGAGTTTAGAGGTTGCTTCTTCATAAATCTCGACTTCGAGATTTTGATTGCGACCTTTTTCTTTTTGAAGCTCGTTATAAGCTTCTTCAAAGCCCTCTTCGAGGGCGTTTTCAAATTCTTCACGCTGTTCATCCAATCGAGTCATCAACGATTGAATGATTTCGTAAGCTTGTTGGTAGCCTGTTTCAGCAACAGCTTCATCCGTCTTACGCTCTTCAGCGATTTGCTCGTAAGCCTCTTCCAGTTTGTTCTGGTATTCAGCTTCAAGAGCAGAGACGTTTTCAGCCATCATCTCTTCGACAGCCTTGGCAACCTCATTTACGTGCTCAGCAGGAAGTACTTTCTTCAATGCTTCTATGATTTTGTCCATTAGCCTAACCTCGACTTAAATTTCTCTGTTTGAGATTTCACAAAGCCGCCTAGAAAAGCGATCAATAATTCTTTGTTCACGTTATCTATGCCAACGCTTTCATTTTTAGCAGCAGATTTATTAGAATTCTGTTGTTTATTATGAACATATTGTTTAGTCGCTTGAACATTGAAGCTTTCATCTTTAGAGACGACTTTTTCTTGGAACGCAGCAAAAGTGCTAGGATCGGCAACAGCGTCGAAGGTAATGAGCTTATAGCTTTCACCAATGACAAGGATGCCATCTTCGTTCACCTTTCCGTTTCCTACTCCTCTTGAACTAATTCCAACTTTCACACCACCATCTATAAGACTCTTAAGAATCATTCCAGATGGTGTATTTAGGATTTCGCCCTCGCCCATGAGGACATTACCATCCCACCATAATTTAGTAACTACGTGAGAGGTATTAGCGAAGTGGATAATTGAATCCGATGGGTGGTCCAATTCGCCAACCAGTCTGCGATCACTGATCGCTTCCTGAAGACGACCGATATTTTCGTTAAGGACATCATACGGATACATTCGCTTGTTTTTGTTTATTGCTTCGGCTTCTTGGAATTTACCACGAAACTTAGTGAGTCCGCCTCTTGATGAGACATTTGACTCACTAAGTTGTAGTTCGAAACCGGAGCCACCACAGCAGTCGATGAGTAACATCTGATCCATGTGTTTTTGCTCCTTAATTAAAAATTAGCGGTCTACTACCAAATCGGTGTCCTTACCATTCTTCATTTTGTGACCTTTGCCACCTGTAGCACCCGCTTCTTTAGGAAGGTATGGGTTCTTTAAGTTTGGCCAAGTATCGCTTGAAGAATCGAGTGACAGTCCACTGTTGCTCTTATCTACTCCCATTTCGCCCTTCATTGTGTAATCACCAAAAGGCTTAGGAATGTATGGATTTGTTAAGCTTGGGAAGACTTCGTTTCCGCCTTCTTGTCCCCAGCCTTTGTGACGCATGTCCTTAGCATGTTTTCCGCCCTTATACTTCATGTCATCGCTACCGATAGCAGGAAGTGGATCGCCGTAATTACCGCTAAAGTCCTTGGAAGGAGAGTAGCCGTGAGCAGCTTTCTTAGCCATATCAGGGTGGTCGCCATTAACGGTCATGTGAGGTGTGTTGCTTACAACCCAAACACCAGATTCCAAATTGGTTTCAATAATGTTTGCTAGGAATTCAGCGGCATCTTCTGCGAGAGCTAATTCAGGCTTAACTTGCTCATTAAGAACAGCGGCCAAATCGTTTAGATAGGATGCAGCTTCATTCTTAGTAGCGTTGTCGCCTCGGCGATTAGCCTTTGCGTAAACAGCGTCGATGGATTCATAGAGATCTGCAAAAACTTTGCGTTCCAGACCAAACTTCTCATCCAAAGCTGGGAAGAAACCTTCAACTACACTTTGGAAGTGAGCATAAGCATCGGTGCCTTCTTGCATTTTTGGTGCGGAAGCCAAGTGGAGAAGTTGAGCAACTCTTTCGGTGTAAGCACTGTGTGCTTTGCGAAGAATTCCTTCAGCCATGAACTCACAGGTTTCATCATCAAAATTGGTGATGTTAGCTATGTTGAGAGCCTCAGCAACAATCTGAGCTACTTCAGATTGAGTTGCATAAAGAATCTCTGGGAAATTCTTAACGATGTGATCCAAAGCTTCTTCAAGACCTTGAGCGTCACTGAAAGCGTTTTGACGCTTCAATTGCACAATAGCTTTGCAGAAGTCTTGACTTTCGCAGAAGTATGGGATCTTCTTGCGGCAATCCATGGCTTTAGCATTGAGAACCTTCCAATCGAAACGTTGGAGTTTGGCTTCATTGCGAAGAGCACGGGATGGAATGCGAATGTCGGTAAGATTTCCTTGTTCATCAACCTTTGTTGCAGCTTCTGCCAAAGTTGGACCGATCTTCATGAACTCAACATAGTCGAGAACATTTTGTGAAGTCATATAAGCTTCAGCAATGTCTTTGCCAGCCTTCTTAGCCTTCTTGAACAAATGATTTTTCTTTTCTTCGTCGTGCTTCTTGCTATCCTTTTTGTCCTTACCTTTTTTAAGGAAGGCAGGTAGCTTGTCTTCTTTCTTGTCTTTTTTCTTCATGAAAGGAGGAAGATCTTTTTCTTCATCTTCGCCGTCTTCATCCTTTTTGCCCTTTTTCTTTAAGAAAGCAGGCAGTTCTTTTTTGTTTTCTTTAGATTCGTTCCAGCGAACCATGCCCAAATAGCCTTCGAATAAACCGTTAGCTTTTGCAGCGTCATCTACTAGAACGGCATCAATCATGTCAGAAAGAATAGCTTTACGCTTTTCTATTTGAGATGATTCGTCAATTACTAATTCTTCGACATTGTTGAAGGTGATCTGACCGTTCTTGAATTCATAACCAGCATGGACATAAGTTCCTTGGTGAGTCTCATAAAGGCATGTGGACTCAGTGAAAGACTTAAGGCTAAGGAAATCCTTACCCATTGCCCGTGCTAAAATCGGTTCAACTTCAACCAACTCTCGCTCAGCCGTAGTAACGGATTCGCTGATGATTCTATCGAAGGCATCCTGTTTGATGAGTTTTCTTCTCATGTTTTTAACTCCTCGACTTCTATTTTGTTTGGCACCCAAAGCACTACAGCTTTTGCTTGTATTTACCCAAAATTGCTCGAATTTGGGTCGAGTGTGATAGATACTTGCTGCCTACTATAAGTCTAGTTATGCAGAGCTTAGTATTTTTTGTTAAGAAAGAGGCATTAAATGTCGATGTTTAAAGATTGGCTCAAGAAGAAACACTACAAAGAGGGGTTGGCTGACAATGACAATCCTGTAGAAAAATACAATTTTAACAAGGATAATGACAGTGATTTTGCAGAAGATCAGGACAGGACAGAAGTAGAGTTATTCAAAATAATTATGAGAAAATATCCAGAAGAAACTATGGATTTTTTTCAAACTATGTCTCGTCGAGGTGATGCAGAGATATCTAATTTAATCAAAAAATTAGATCGAAATAGCGTTCCTAAATTGTCTCTAAAGCCTAAGCATTCACCAAACTTCGACGAAATTGTGCCATCATCTGCTGATAGTGGATATAACAATATGGGCGAACAAGAGTAATGTTTAAGTTCCGTTCAGAAACTTTATTAGTTTTAGTCTCTTACTTTTCAAATGGCTGGACACAAAGCTGTATTAGATCTTTATTGAAATATACTCAAGATGCAGATATTCTTGTTATGGATAACAATCCATCAATAAGCGATTCAGAGCAACGAACCAAGAGTTTTTCGTCATGTAGCAATTCATTAGGACAGCCTGTAAAAAATGGAATTACGCAATGCGAAATTGAAAGACGGCATTTAAAAAGATTTGAAAATTTACATATAATACAGACTCCACATAAAATGTCGCATGGAAAATGTTTAAATCTTGCTATGCATTTTGCAAATTCAAATAAGTACAAATATTTAGTTCATGTTGAGCCAGATTGTGTAATAAAAGGATCTCGATGGTATTTGAATTTGATGGATTCCATGCAACAAGATTTTTGGATGGCAGGTTCATGTATTTATTTTACAGGACACATACATCTCACCCCATCGGTTTGGAAAATTGGAGAAACCAATTTTTTAGACTTTGAAGTTTGTTCAAATGAAGGCTTTAAACAAGATCCAGAATTTACAAAAATTTACAAGACTGAGATAAATTTTCATATGCAAAATGTTGTAGATTTTACCAAAAAGTATTTTGACACTGGGGTGAGAGCTTGGTATTATTGTGCCAAGCATGGCAAAGCCAAATTAATAAAAAACCCAGATTTAATTCATCTTTGGGCAAATTCTTCAAATAACTTTAATTTATTTTTGTAGATTAAAACCAATGTTTTTGTGCTTCTTCTAAAAGTTCTAATGTAATGACGTATTGAGAATCAGAAATGACTGAATCTACGCCGCAATTTGGACAGATGGCTGTTGCGTCTTGATCTGTCCAATCTTCAATTCTTGTAGATTGGAAAATGAATTTACAATGGTAGCATCCACAGACTTTAGAATTTTCGATACTATTGCGATTTCTCATCGCACTTTTGGGCAAGTTTGATATTAGTGAATTTGTCATGATTCCTCGGAACGGTCAATTTCTTCTTCGTCCATTTCTTTTTCGTAGTCTTGAATATCAAGATTAAATCTCTTTATATCCTCTTCAGATGGCTCTGGCAACATATTTCCACTGCCAGACATGGGCACATCTTGATTTTGTCCATCTTGTTCTCCTTCAACATCCATGTATTTTCGCATACCAGTTGCTCCTAAAGGCATTCCTTGAGCACCCATATCAGGACTTACAGGAGCTACATTCGGATCTCCTTCTGGTGCTGTTCCCGGTGCAAGCATGGGGCTTGGACCTCCGGGCTCAGTTCCCACTTCTGTTTCATTTGGTCCGGGCAATCCTACACCAATCAATGCTGGATTTTGAGCTATAATTTGCAACTTGAGATCTTCAAGCTTCTGCATCTTCAATCTTGCTAATTTTTTCTTTGCTTCTTCTTCGCTGCATTTTAGCCAATCTACCAAAATATCATAGTCACTCATTAGCTGAGAGCCTTTAAGATTGGAGGCATTATTCAAGCGATTTGTTACAACTTCTGCCCGAGTGAGTTCTCTCCAATCACTTGGAGGAGTCATTTTGATTACTAAATCTTCGTATGCTTCTTCGGGATATCCAAGGAGTCGTAAATGCCTATCGCATATTTCCCAAAAAGCATCTTCAATGTGGCTTTGCAATCTTTCAATCATTCTGGCAAACTTTACATCTTGAGCAGACAAAGCAATTCTTGTGCTGGCCACATCTTCGTTATTGAAGTAATTTCTAGGGAAATTTAAAGCAGTAAAAAGCTTATTTCGGAAATACAATGTATCATCTACTTCACCTAGATTTTGAGCACCGGGAAGAGTTTCAACACGAGTGTTGGCATTAGGTCGAATTGGAATCCAGAAATCTTCATCAGCGGCTGGTGCTTGCCATCTTTCTTCTACGGAAGACGCACCGGGGGCCTTGCCTGCTGATGGTATTTTCTTTTTACGGAATTGATCTTTCATTCTTTCAATAAAAGCCTCTGCTTTATAGGGAGGCATTTGTTGAACATCGATATAAAAAACACGACGCTCAGGTGCTCGTGTTAATCGATACACAACCATAGCGTCTTCCATGAGTCTTAATTGGTGTGCTGGCCCACGAGCAGATTCAATCAAAGACACACCGTATGGATAAAAAGTTTTTCTATCATCGCCAATTCGGATATGAACAATTTGCTCTGGAGCAAATCGAATTGCTGTTGCTTGCTGCAAATCAGCTTCGGTTGCTTGCGTAACTTCAACACGAGAAAGACTTTGATAGTCTGGACCTTCTTTTGACTGTTGAAATTCAAGTAATTTACCTTTTGTTGTTTCCATTCGATACATGGAGTCTGGAGGCAGAGGAACCAAATTGCAAATACCATCAGAAGGATTGTCTAAATTTATGACCACCTCAAAGAAAAAATCTCCGTGAATGTATAGAGTTTTTGTCATGTTCCAAGTTTTCTTCTGATCGAAATTCAACATTTTGCGATGGAACAACAAGAATTCTAATTCTTCTTTAATATCTTGATTTTTTGTCTGTATTGAAAAAACTCTTCCCTCATCATCTTTTTGACAATTGTGAGCAATTCCCCAATTAGTTGCAAAGTTATGATGCTTCTCAACTGTCAAATCATATACATCTATTTCATCATGAGGTAAAACGGCAACCACACGACGTGTTTTTGATTTTGCTCCCAACCATTTCATTTCTTGGTTAGAAAATCCATGTTTCTTCATTCGGTTTCTGACAGTTGCAAAATCATTTCCAGTCATTTCAGTAATTTGCCTTACGCTCAAACCTTCAGCGATCATGCGACAATAACGATTGACGGTTTGAAGTTCTTCTGGCACTTTGCCTGTACGCCATTCATCAACAAACTGTCGTTCGTGAATCCAACCATGGGTTTTTGTGTAGATCCTTGGAAATTGCTGAGTCTTACAGTTTGTAAAATCAGTTCTAGCTGGAATCCGATAAAAAGGCATTAATTCATCTCCAACGATGAAATCTGCAACTTGTTTCCACTTACTATCGGCTAGTAAGATGCGGTGATCTGGAGTACAAACAAAATCATCTCCATTGTCTAAAATCACACGAACGGTTTTAGCACGTTTAGTTTTTCTTGCTGCGTAAGCCCATCCGAGAGTGTAATCGTCTTTTTCAAAATCCCAACAATACACTAAAAACTTATCTTTTTCTTTTTCAGCAAGATCTTTAAGAGTTCTGTGGCCGTGAGGAGTCATTACTTTTGTGTTGCCTGCAAAACAAGTTTCATCAGCAAACACGGTCATAGCCATTTCAATTTCAGGCATATTACGAAGGCGTTCGTATTCTTTGTATCTATGAATTCTGTTTGTTACGGTCGATAAGTCTACGAAATCATTAGTATCTCTAAGACGTATAGAACCAGTTCCTGATCCGCCTGAGATTCCTTCGTTACCTGCTCTAATGTCTGGTATTGCGTCAACTTGTGAAACACCAGCACCACTATAGTCACGACGGTTTTTTCGTGATAAAGGATCGTCTGTAAATGCGTATGAAAAGACCTTAAAAAACACTATTGTTACTCTTGCTTTCGCAAGGAACTGATCATTTCTGTCAGTTTCTGTATGTCGCCATACAGGTCAGACTATATCATCAACCAAAATGGTTGCTTCGCATGTAGTCGTTGAGGACTCTCTGATAAATCAGGTTGCCTGCTGATTGTCTCCACTTAATTATTTTCACACTATGGTAAATTAAGATACTGAGATTTTCCAGCATATAGCGAAGTTTGCTAAATGAATGTTACCAATCATTTGGGACTAGCTCTTAATCCCACCATGCCATATTAAAACTCCTTCAAAAATACTATCGTCGTTATTATTATATAGTAAGTTTCGCTCTTATAATCCATGAAAAACACATTGTTCCTTATGACGCACCTTGGATCTAATTGGCAAAAACTTGCCGGAATACTACAAGAGAGTCCATATATTCAGGTTTATCAAACCAATCAAAGTTATGGACATCCTGATGATGTAAGCTATTTGCGTCAAAATCCTCATAAGCAATCTGGGTCTGTTGCAAAATATGTTGACGTAATTTTCCATAACAAAGACTTTTCTATGAAAAGGCTTTGTGAATACTATCAATTTATTTTTTGGTCTACCCCTTTAAATGATTGTTTAGACGATATTATCAAAACTTACAAATACGGCAGATCTCAGGCTGAAGACTATTATCACATAAGACTTGAGGGTATGAGACAGTATCATTTAAGAAGCCCAGAATCATTATGGAATCCAGTTTTAAATAAAGAATCGATACTTAATTCCATCTTTTGATGAAAAAACACATTCATCACAAATAAATTGTTTTCCTTGAAATTTATTTTTTCCCAAATATCTCCATCCTTTGTTTTTCTTTACATATGCTATGGTGACGTGAGGTTTATAGTCTCCATACTTGTTAGTATGTTTAATGTTATCTGATAATGCTTTGTTTAAATTACATAAATCAGAGCTTTCAACTTCAATCATGACTACATCAAAGTGATAGGGATTAGTAAATATATTTATTTTACCTAAAGAAGCTTTGATTGGCCCGAATCCTTGCAAAACATTTTTAACTTCTTCTGGTGAGTCGCCGTGTATTCCATACAAAATAGTTGTGTGTATCTCGTCTTCTCTTCCAAAAGTAGGATCTTTTTGAGATACGTAAATATCTTCATCTGTCACATATTTTCTTCCCCATTCAATAATCTCATTGGAGATGCCTTTTGGCAAATCTACATGGACACAAGAATAGTCATATTTCACGTTCAGCATACCCTATAAATGAAAAAAGCCCAGCATTTATGCCGGGCTTGTATTCAATTTTCCTTTATTTTCCAATTCCGGTGCAGCGAATTAAAGATTCAATCAACATGTCATCTTGATGACATGTGCTATCTTTAATAATGGGTCTTGGAGATGAAGTTCCGCTAGGTGATGGAATTGGTTGTGGTCCACCAGTAACTGATGTGCTGCCCGTTGCGGTTTTGGCACGTTTTTTCTGTTCTAATTTCCAAAGGCGATCAAGTTCAAATTGTAATTCTTCTTCACTTTTTGGTCTTCTTTCAGGGTTTGGATTTTTCATTAACTGATCAAACATTTGATCATCGAATGCCTGTCTTTCCTTGGCTTCAGCATTTGCTTTGACTTGGGCTTGAGCTTGAGCCGCTCTATCATTGTACATCTTTGTAAATTGATCACGTTGAGCCTGTCCCTTAGCTGCACTCTGCACAAATTCAGAACCCATGCCAAATTTGGTTAAATTCATAACTCGACGAAGCTGACTTTGCAAATTAGCTTTTTGAGCCGGATCAGATGCTACTTGAATTTGCTGATTGATGTTTTTAGCAAGTTGCGTCAGTTGTTGTCTCATTTGCGGCTGTTGTTCAATAGATTTCATGACTCGACGAAGCTGACTTTGCAAATTAGCTTTTTGAGCCGGATCAGATGTTCTTTGAATTTGCTGATTAATGTCTTTAGCAAATTGCGTCAACTTTTTCATTTGCGGCTGTTGTTCAAAAGCTTTTATTATTTGGTCATCAGGCATTTTTAATAAGGCTTGAGCATTTCCAGATTGCAGTGCTCCAAGAATTGCTTTCTGTTGTCCTGCTTGAGCTTGATTTGCTTGGAATTTATTATAAAATTCATCAGAAGAACCTTGTTTGAATTGATATCCTTGAGTTGCCTTAGCTGCATTTTGTACAAGGGATTGAATTGCAGTAACTAACATTTTAGCATTTGGATATCGTGAAACATTTCCTTGCATCTCAGTTGCAGTTTTTTTCAACCCATCAATAAACATTTTTTTGATTTTATCAAAAGTATTACTATGTTTTTGATTAAAAGCTTGGTTTTTTGCAGCAGCTTCTTCTTCAGGATTTGGAGCTTCTTGTTTTGATCCACCGAACATTCTAGAAAATGTTGGCATATTTCTTTGGAACCAACTTTCCACTTCCGATAGAAGCTCGTTAGGGTCTTCAGTTTGTGATTCAGTCAAAATTGGCAATAAACATTCTGTGTAAAATACTTCAAATGGAATGCTAGATTCAATTATTGATTCAACTATTCTATCAACATTTTCATTCATAATTTGAACATTTTTTTCCTCAAGGAATGTTCCAAATTTTGTGTACGTCATTTTAAGCCTCATTGAGATTTTTAATTATATATCTTTGTAATTTTGATTTTTAATCAAGAAACGTATTCTGAATTTCTGTTTCCACATCTGTAATTTTACTTTCTTCTTGATTTATCATGCTTTGCAATACATTAAGACTTCTTGTATACGCTTGATTGGATACTGGACTTTGTGACATTTTTGCCGTGCCAGATACCACACTTCCCCACCAAGATTCGAATTGCGTTGATTGAGCTTGTTTTTTAGAGCGTGAAGAACCAGCTTTTTCTAAGCACTTAATAGCTTGACGCAGGTGAAAAAGAGCTTCTGACATGTGCTTATCATCTGGCAGGTTTGTTGATTTTCTTAAAAGATCTTCTGCTAATCCTGTAATTTTTTTTATTTCATTGTACTTACTCATAATCACCATCCAAATTCACGGAGCAATTCATCATTTTGTCTTTTTACTCCATACAGAATAGATGGAGAGATTTCGTATCGACCTAATTGTCCAAATTCATCTTCATCATCTGGGTTAAACCATTCATCTGGAGAATCTTTTGAAAGTTCTTTTTTAATTTCATCATAAATTTCAGCTTTGTAAGCTTCGGTATACTTGGAATCTTCAATTCCACCCAAACCAATAGGTCCACCTCTTTGATTTGTTTCTCTTGCATACAGTGCCAAACACAATGCCATGATTGCATCATCATGAAATCCTTTAGATGCCTCTGCTCTTTTTGTTGCCGAATTCCATACAAAGCCCTTAAGTTCTTTGACCAATCTTCTGGAACGCACAGCCATGCTTTTGTTAATTAAACGTGTCTGAATTAATTCTAAGAATTTAGGTCTATTACTGTGAGTGGTTTTTATACCCGGCTTAGGATTTTTACTTGTGCCTTGGGATGCTTCGTATAGGTTTTCGTAAAAGAAGTCGTGCTGCAACTTATCCAAAACACTGGTTCCGTATCCGCCGTTATCTTCGACCACAATCATGCCATTGTTGTACAATCTACCTATCATAGACACAATTTGAGCAAAATTATATGGAGGACATAAGTTAGAATAGAACTCTGCAACTTGTTCACAAGTTACGGCGTCAATGACTTGAATAACGCTGTTATCGTTTTCCCCACCCAGTCCAGCGGCACAGTCGATTCCTAAAATGTAATCTCTTCCATCAACTGGCTCTCTCCAAACATGCAAAGCACCACGAATCCAATTTTCCATATCTATGATTCGTTGTTCTCTAGCTTCATCTAGGTTGTTCCATTGTGGAAACAACATTCTTAAAGGATCAATTTGTTGAGTGACCAAATCTAAATCAACAATAATATCTGTAGGAATATAAGACTCTCCAGCACCAAGGAAGTCACGCATAACTTCTTGTAGCCAACCTTTTTCTCCTAGCTGTGCCCTCGTACCTTTCACCCATACAGGATCGTTATATTCTGGGTGTTCCCAGTAATCTAATTCGATCACATTAAAATCATTTTGTTTCTTTTTTGCTTCTTGGTAAATGTCATAGTACCAGTTGCCTACGCCGTTGACGGTTGAAATTGTGATGCAGTGGCCCCCGGTGCTTATTGTAGGGAACATAGCTTTCCAATATTTGTCCATCTGTGGAATAAATGCTGCTTCGTCCAAAACCAAATAAGTGATAGAACGTCCACGAGCCGCTTCAGGTGTGTAAAAGAAGAGCTTGCAGCCAGTTTCTGTAAACAATTTTTGGTGGTCATTGTTTTTATCCATTTCCGGTCGCAACCAAGCTGGTAATTCTGTCAATGCTCTTTTAACGTTTTCGCCAGCCGCAATCGCTTCACGGTCAGACTTAGATAAAACCATAATTGTTTCATCGAGCTTGAACATGCATCTCCACATACACCACAAAACTGTTACTGTTGTCAGTCCCCCTTGGCGGAACTTGGAAATAATATTAAATCTATTGTGTTCGTATTCTTGTACACAACGACGTTGATAGTTGTAAAGGACAAAGGGCAATAAACCTCTTTTTGGGTGAGCAATTTTTACATACTTGTGACAAAAATATGGAAATGACAATGCACATTTCATCATTTCTTTTTGTTGCTTTAAAGAATCATAAGCTTCGATTTCTTCAAAAGACTCCATAGGGTCTATTTCTAGTTCATACCTACTGAAAGTAAAATATCTTTGATCATATTCATTGGCGTAAAACTCTTTTAGGGTTTTGTATTTAGCTTTCCAATTTGGATCAATATCTTCTCCGGCAATTCCCATATTTTACACCTTTTTGTTGTGTTTTGATGCTAATATGTATATTTGGCTAATAATTTTTTACACATACAAGACATTAAAACGAGCAAACTTGATGTAAAATTACTGAATTAAGTTATACAGGAGGGTAGTATGAAAAAGATTCTTTTGATGATTTTAGTTTTGATGACAGCACTTACCATGTTTGTGGCTTTGCAGAAGATCAAGAACAGACAGAACAAAACAGTCGATATGGCAGAAGGTCCAAAGATTCAAAAGAATGAGTCTTTCAAGGTTGATCCGCCTAAAGAAATTACTCTGGAAGATGCTTTAAAAAGTATTTCCAAAGAAGAACTTCAAAAAGACTTAATTTATCTTGCTAGTGAAGAACTAGAGGGACGCATGAGTGGCAAGAAGGGAAATGTTGTTGCTGCTGAATTTATAAAACACAAGTTTGAAAGTTTCGGTTTGGAATCTGTCTACCACAAATTTCCAATCAGAAGAGTAAATTCCGGTCTTAAAAACGAACAAGGAGATGATTACACGCAGAACATTTATGCTGTAATTGAAGGAACAGATCCAGTTTTGAAAAATGAAGTCGTGGTAATTGGTGCTCATATGGACCATATTGGATATGGTCCTTCGATGAGTAGGACTCCAGCTTTAAGGAGAGTTCATCCCGGAGCCGATGACAATGCTTCTGGAACCGTTGCTTTGCTTGAAATCGCTCAAGCCTTTTCGATGATTAGGGATAAATGCAAAAGAACAGTTGTATTTCAGGCTTATTCAGCAGAAGAGATGGGATTGATTGGAAGTCGTTTTTATTGCGACAATCCTTTGTACCCGAAAGATAAGCCAAGAATGCAAAGTCATATTTTTATGCTAAACATGGATATGGTCGGATATCTTGGTAAGGGAGAGTATTTTGCAAGTTTTCATGAGGGAGAAAGCTCTGCTGACATAGGAATGATACTTTCTGACTTGAATAAAAAGTATAATTTTGCTAAAAGTATTACAAGTCGTGGGTCGGGTGGGTCAGATCATGCTTCTTTTTACAACAAAAGAGTTCCTGTGGCGTTTTTACACACAGGGGGTCATCCTCACTATCACACCCCTAATGACACCGCAGATAAAATCAACTATGATGGTTTGATGCAGGTGGCTCAGTATGCTTTTGAGCTAGCATGGAGAGTAACGGATGCAGAAACAAATCCGAAGTTCAATCATGCAAGTTTTAAAGAAATGGATTATACTCACGATCACGGCCATCCAGAATTACCTTTCCACACTCATCAATAAAAGAAAGCAAACTGATTATGAATATCGATAAAATTATTGCTAATTTGCAAGAAGATTTAGCAAACGAACGAAAACACATGATGTTTTATTTGCAAGCGGGTGCTATGGTCAAAGGCTTGCATAGGCAGGAATACAGTGAGCTATTTTTAGAAGAGTCTCAAGACGAGCACAAACACGTAACCGAGTTTTCAAAATTGATTGTCCAACTTGGGGGCGTGCCTTCGCAAAACATCAATCCATACATTATGGATGAAACAGATCCTTGGGCTTTGGTTGCTTATGCTATCAAAATGGAGGAAGAAGTTGCTTCAAATTACAGTCACAGGATTGCTGCGATAGAGAATGCAATCGACCCTACATTGCATACTCTTTATGCGTATTTGAAAGTTTTTTATGAAGATCAGCTTAAAGATTCGATGGAAACTGCCATGGAAATGAAACTCTATCTTAAATAACCATCATAGCTTTGCACTCTAAATTTCAAAATTTTGTGTTTTGAAGTAGCTTGACACTTAAAGAATTTGAGATAAAATCAAGTACTGTGGAATTAGCCACGAAAACAAAAAGGGATTTTTGACATGAAGGTTACAGAAATTTTTGAAGCAACTTCTTTCTCTAAATTGATAGCACACGAAGTGAACTCTACCAAGCATCCAATTGTTAGAAAGTTGCCTGTTGCTAAGTTTTACTATCAAGGAAACCACACACATCCTGTGCGACGTACAGTATTGGTAATTAAAAATACCAAAACCAAGATTATTGGATATGAGATCCGTGAAGGAAAAACAGTTCGATCCTTGAAGCAAATGTTGCGAAGCATTAAGACATATAATAAGTCTAAGATTGCCAAGTATGGCGACTATTCTAGACTTACCATGTCTTCAAAAAATTGCTTAAATGATCCTAATAAAAGTACCTTGGAAAGATTGCCAATTTCTGCTCTCGCGAAACCTTAAAAGCTTTCAAACTTTTTTAGATCTATGTAAAGCCCAGCATAAACTGGGCTTTTATTTTTGATTTCTTAATAGAGAGGTTTAGATGATTTTAAATAGTTGTATTTTTACTGAAGAAGAAATATCCCTAATCAAAGAGCTTGCAGAAAAATCAAACTCAGAGTTACTGGTGGCTATTTTAGAAAAAATGACTAGATCAATAGAACGAGTCGTCGAACATAAAATAGCTACTACTAATTGGCAAGGAGATTTGATGTATAAACAAAGAGGATTGCAACATCCAAACTACATCAGATTTGAAGAATTTGTAGCAATTGACAAAGATGAAGCTAAGAAAAAGTGTCAATCTTTAGCCGTAGATTTGCTTACCGAAAGATTTGGTAGTGTAGAAATTAAAGGCAATCTTGAATCTTGGGAAGTTCGTGTGCGTCCTGTTTTAAAGTCAAATTGATCGCTACTTGAAAATTTTAGAGGCTTGATCTGATCGAAAAGATCGTTCAGATCACGGTGAGGTTGTCTTTTTTGATAACGATCTTTCCTTACACGACAGTAGCACCTTTTCCTTTCGGTTTCAGGTGCTACGATAGTTGTGTAGGAGGGGAAGTTATATAGTTTGTATTGTGTCCAAATAACACACCCACTTTTACGTTAAAAAATAGTACCCTAAAAGGAATACAACTTGAATTAGGATAATTGCACCTAATGCTAAATTTTCCCAAGAGTTGCTCTTTTTCTTTTCTTCTACATTCATTTCGACAATTTGTTGTGCTCTTAGGACTTTTTCTTCTGGTCGTTGAGCTTGTGCTTGAACTGGCTGCATTTGTTCCATTAAAGCAGAAACACCTGCGACAACACCATCTTCAATAAGCTTTCCTAGTTCATCTTTTCGTACATAATCGCCATCTACTACTTTGGCATGTTCAGCAACTCCGATTCGAGATCTGACTTGTAGTGGCACTTCTGGTTCAAGAGCAAGAACTTCTTCGTAAGAAACTTCCCCATCCTTGACGAATTGGTGAACTTCTTTGGCGATAATGTTCTTCATCTCACGAACAATTCTTTTTTCTAGCTTTAGTGGACGCTTTTCTTCAGCAAAAATTTCTACAACTTCTTTGCCGGTTGCGTCAAGAGTTGTGTGTCTTTCTGCACGACGACCATCATCTAATACTAAGCTTTCGACTTTGCAGTCTTGATTTTCGCAATTATCATGATTTTTTGCAGACATTGATACCCTCCTATAATTCCCTGAACAGTCTTTTAAACTATCCTTATTTATGTTTTTGAATGCGGATTTACTGATTGAATTTACAACTGTGGTCTCTGATTGGTTAATAGCATGCTCACACTCCCCACTTTGTGCGAATTCTTTGTAAGAATGAGGCTTTTTTTTCTTGTAACTTCTTTCCAATTTCTTCCTCTTGCTGTTTTTTAAGACTTTTTAGTCTATCTTTGCCTGCCTTGGCTAATCGTTCAATAATATTTTCCCACTCATCTGTAGGTGCATAAGCCTCTAATTCGCCAGCTATTTCAATATAAACTGGATAGCCTTTGAAAGAAACTTGCAGTCTACTATCATAGTGCCAATAAACTATTTCAAGATGTATACCACGACTTAAACCGTCAAATATTAAACCTTCATTGTAAAAATTTTCATCGGCTGTTGTGGCTATTTCGTCACGAAAAAGAAGTGGTCCTCTTTGTCCGCTGGCAGTTGATCCATATTCAGAGTAAACTTCGTCTCCATAAGGGTCATCCATGTATGATGAGTCAAAAAGACCTGTCCCTTGACGAATCACTGGTGTCCCAAAAGCTTGTAGGATCATGCCAAATTTACCTGATGGTCCCATAAAATTCTTTTTGGTTGCTTCAATGGTCCTTTGTTCTCTAATTACATTTTCTTTTTGTTTACTCATTTTGATGCCTAGCTAACAAGGATATATAGAAGGGAGGTGTTTCATGTATTTATTAGATAAAGTTATGAACTTTTTTGGTTTTGAAAAAGTAAAAGGAGCTAAAGTAATTAGTTGGAGAATAAAAAGACCTACTATTCTTGTTCCTAGAATTAAAATTCCGACTCAAAACAATAAGAAAATTCAATTTATTATGAATGATCTTAGCACTCCAGATTTGATCAAGGAGATTCTTCCTCCCGTATACACAGGTCGTATTGCTTTTGCGGTGAAAAATTACAGAGGCGGTGGATTTTTAAGAAACACAATAGAAGGACAAGCAGCAAATTGTTTTGTGGTTGTTGCTAATACTTTAAATTTTTTCAATTCTAAATCAGAGCGAGCATTTGCACGTTGGGCAAAAGCCTCCATATTAAATGTTTATCCTCGTGCGGGAAATGATTTGAATGCATATTATGATCGCTCATCTTTAAGATTTTTCAGTTATTCTCATCCAAAAATTGGAGGAACAATTCACACATGTGATTCGTCTGAAATTGTAGCCCATGAGCTTGGACATGCAATATTAGACACATATAGACCAGAGACTTGGAATGCTGCTCTGATTGAAGTAGATGCTTTTCATGAGGCTTTTGCAGACTTTACTGCCATGATTCACGCATTAAATTATGATGAAATGATAAACAGAGCTTTAAGTGAAACAAATAACGATTTACGAAAACCAAATGTAATTAGTCGGATTGCCGAGCAATTTGGAATCGCTATTTTTCAACTTTTTGGATCAACAAATGGAAAGCCATATGACTGTTTGCGTTCAGCAATAAATTCTTTTGTTTATGTAAGTCCTAGCACTTTGCCCCAAGATGCACCACCAGATCAATTATCATCAGATCCACATAATTTTAGCAGAATATTTTTAGGTGCATTTTATGACATTTTTGTAATGATGTATGAGGACAACTTAAATCAAGGCATAGCTCCTATTGATGCTGTAAAAGTTTCACGAGATACTTTGAGCACATATGTTTTAAAAGCCGTTCAAAACGTTCCAATTAATGCTAAGTTTTTTTCTAGCATGGCAACGACCATTCTTTGGGCTGATGTGGTTTTGAGTAACAGGAAATATCATGATAGAATTCATCAAATTTTCGTGGCAAGAAATCTTGCTGCTCCAGTTTTGCGAATGCTTAGCGTGGCTCCAGCATGTCCTGATGATTTAATCCTAAAAACAGCAACTAATATGGAGATTAAATTACAAGACCAAATATTGAGAGCACAGACAAATAATCCTCTTTATAATGTGACAGTAGAAATTCCTAATGAAGAAGCGTATTTGTATGATTTAAATCGCATGCCTTATGATTTAATTTCAGTACCACAAGATGAATCAATTCAAAATGCTTGTGACATGATTGATTTTTTGAATGCTAAAAATAAAGTTTCTGATGACTCAGCAACTCCTTTTGCAATCATAGATGGAAAGTTAGTTAGAACTCATATTTCCTAAGGAGAACTTATGTCTTGTTATAGCTGTACCCCAAATGAATCTTCAATAGAGTATACTCGCAGACGCAAGCCGGAAAATAATCAGGGTTGCGGATGTGGCAATGTGGAAAACACTTGCGAAACACCTTCGCAGGCGTTAGAAGGCTCTCCATTATATGAATGGGAGCAAATCTATGGTAAATTGGTAACGACTGTAAAAATGGAAAGAAACCCTGAAGGAAAAATGGTGCAAGTCGTAGAAAAAAAGCCATGTCCTCCAAAAAGCAAGCCGCACACTTATGGTTGCACATCGATAACTTACAGAATTAATCGATAAGATATGGACAAATTTCTTTAGTTGACTATCAATCTCTCTTTCTAATTGATTCCTAACCTTCCACAAAACCAGATTATTGCTAACCTGAAACCCAACTTGACGCCTAACCTGATCCACAGTCTGATTCCAAATCTGATCCCTAACTTGCCACTTAACCTGACACACAACCTTATCTTTCATTGTTAATCTCCCGACTTAATCGGAAACAAACCTGACGCCTAACCCTCCAATAAATCTGACCATCAAATTGATTATAAACCTGAACCCAAACCTGATTACTAATATGATCCCAAACATGATCAAAAACCTGATCCATTACTTTCTGAATCTTATCTTTCATAATTAATTTCTCTTTCTAATCGCCTAGCTATCTTACCACAATTTTTGAACCAATTCACAATACATATTTGCGTAATTTGTTTAATTATCTGTCTCAAAAAGGAACTAATCAATGAAAACTTTTAATCAATATATCACCCAAAGAAAATACCTAGAAACAACCGAAGTGCCTTTTCAACTATTGAAAAACCTTTTTAAAAACCTTCAATATCTCTTAGGTCCTAATCAAATTCATAGAGAAAAATTAGCCACCACAGATCAAGGAAGGCAAGCTATTCTAGTCAGTGTAAAGTGGGCTTTGGAAAATGCAAAGACAATGGAAGGTTTAAATGTTAATGACCCAGAACAATTATCAAGAAATGCTCAACAAATTCTAGAATTAGCATATAATACAATAAAATATTTACTTCCATTATACCAAAAGCATATTCCTGATAAAATACCTCAAACCCTTCTAAATATAGAAGAGATTTATAGGAAAATAGTTAGCAGCTAGTTAGGATTTACAACCACAAAAAATTTGAAATGCCACCTGATCCCTAACATTTACATTAACCTGCCAAACTTGATCATTAAACTGCCACCTAACCTGATTGTAAACTTGCCACCTAACCTGATCCCGAACCTAAAACCCAACCTGATTTTCAACTTGATACAAAGCTTCTTTTCTAACTTTATTAATCTTATCTTTCATCATTAATTTCTCTTTCTAATTGATTATCAACCCGATTATTCCTAACCTGACGCCTAACCCTCCAATAAATCTGATCCAAAACCTGAACATCAACTTGATTAAAAACCCGAACATCAACCTGCTCGCCAACCTTATCCCAAACCTTATCCCAAACCTGTTTTTTTATCTCTGTCAAATTTTGAATAATTTTATCTCTCATCATTAATCTCTCTTTATAATTGAAAACAAACTTGATTGTCAACCTGTCTCAAAACTTGATTCCTAACCTGCCAATAAACCTGATCACTAACCTTTAACCTAACCTGATCATTAACCTTCCACCAAAGCTGATATCTAACCTGATTAAGAACCTGATCATAAACCTGATCCACAACCTGACCCCGAACCTGATGTTTAACTTGTTCATTTTTGATCTTATCTTTCATAATTTTGCCTGAATGTTCAGAAATAATTTGCAAATTCTGCAATTGTTTCCTAATATACCCGTAAGTCTTTTTCCTTGGAGGAGCGAACGATGACTAAGAATTTTTCTCAATCAGAAACAGATCCAAATGTAATGGACTGGATGCTAGAATCAAATGCGTTTATGAAATCAACTAGATCTGTCGCAACCACAACATTTGCTGACGAAGATGAAGATGATGATGAAGATGATTTTGATGATGACTATGAAGATGACGACGATGATGACTACTTCGACGACGACGAAGATTTTGATGACGACGATGACGACGATGATGATGATGACGAAGACGATGATGAAGATGATGATTGGAATGGCTGGCAACATGTCGATGACGACGATGATTGGGAAGATGACGACGACGATGACGACGAAGAAGATGACGACTATGACAATGATGACGAAGATTTTTAAATAAATCTTGTACTAAATATTCGATAAAGAACGGGACAATTAGCCTTGTAATTGTCCCGTTCTTTATTAAAAATTACATTAATGAAATATTTAAAGTAAAAATGTCATTAATCATGAGATGGCTTCTGCGATAGCGATTTTTTTACTTGCTTATCGACAGAAGCAGAGACTATATTTTGTTTTGCCATATATTTTCTTTTGAACCTAGGATCTAAATAATCTGAGGTGGCAGTCCTATTTTTGTTTATAGGGCTATTGCCATAACTAGGAAATGCACCAACACCGTGTGCATGCTGGTTTTTAGCCAGTAATTCTTGACTGTCTGGGTTAAATTCTGGGCCTCCACCCGGACCAGCAAGATTCTCTGATTGTATCCATTTTTTGAAGCTCAACATACTCTATATAATGTTATGAAACACAATAATTGGCACGGCATCATGAAAGTTCAAGAGATCCAACTATGGGACTCTTCAAATAATTTGTTGTGGGAAGACCACAATATCAATAATTTACTTCATAATCAAGGCGAAGAATTTATTCTTCAAGCTGCTTTTGTTGGCGGCAAAGTAAGTTCTATCATTCCTGACTTTTATTATCTTGGCCTAGACAACAGACAATCTGTTGTGGTAGATGATACGATGGATGATCTAATTGGTGAACCTAATGGATTTGGATATGTCAGAGCCGAAATTGCTTCTTCAGGCGATTTTGCAATAAACTTTAATAACAATCACTACACTGCAACCAGTCCTATTGTTGCTTTCGTAGCAACTCTTGGGACTTGGTCGCCTGTAAGAAACCTTTTTCTTACAGCAGAAGTTGATGGAAATGAAAAATTAATTTCAACTGCCGTTCTGCCTTCTGCATTAGTACTTAATAGTGGCGATAGAGTTACTATGAGAATTGGGATGCAACTTAAAGACTGTCCACCTGTTTAATTAAATAAAACTTTTTTCAAGCTTTTCATAAGTGCCTATGGTCACATGGTGCATGATATGAATTTCTTTTTGTTTTACCATAGCATGATTTAATTCTTTGTAATTCAGAAATTCAGAGCCACCATCTTTTATATCAAGTAAGTTTTTAGAAGACACTTCTCTGATTGTTTTTTCATACAATCTTTCTAATTCTTCAGGATTTTCTAAAACAAGCTTTCTGTATTCTTCATTTGAAATTTCGAGTTTGGTGCCTTCCCTATAGGGAATCGTTATTTCATAACCATTCGTTAATATTTTTATTGGAAGTTCTTGTTTTGGATTTTTAAGAATGTACTGACAAAAAACCTCTCTTCCCGGTTCTGTTGTAACGTTTTTGTGAGTCCAAATAGGCAAAGAAACACCAACTACTGCAACATCTTCTCCGTTGTGTAAAGCATATCTTTGTTCCTTTGTTAAATGGATGTTATGATGTACTGTTAATCTTAGCATAATTCCTCCATATATACATTAGATGCAACTTTCGCATTTTACTTTAACTTTGTCACCAAGAGAAGATAATGATTAAAAAATTTCTTTTGACCCTAACAATCGTGTTAGGTATTTTTACCGCAGCATTAATGTATTCTGATTTTAATCATAGGCCACAGTTCAATTATGACATGAGTGCTGTTGAGCCCATGCCGATCATTCAAAATGATCCGTTTGCCCATCTTGCACATGGAGGTGCACCTTATGAACAAAGAGACATAAGTGTTCGTAAATGGATTTCAGCAGGGGTAAAAATTTCTGTTAAAGGAAAAGCTGGATCTGGAACTATCGTATTTTATGACTATAAAGATGGCTATGCCTATATTCAGTCTTGTGGGCATTTATGGACTGGTAATATGACTGCCGAAGAAGGGTTGCGAAGAAAAATTAACTGCACTGTGATAACTTGGTATCACAACGATGAAAAATTAAATCCCCCCAAAGAGTACCCTGCTGAAGTTCTTTATTACATAAATACCAGAGGTCAAGATTGTAGTTTATTAAGATTCAAACCAGATTGGATACCCATGTATTTCCCAATCTCACCTCCGGGATTTGAGTACAAAACTGATATGAGGCTTCATTCTATAGGGTGCGATGGTGGTCGTGAAATAGCTCATTACGATGTAAGAGTTTTAGGACAACATGGCGTTGATGTCGTCACTACAGAAAATAGTCCTAGACCGGGTCGTTCTGGGGGCGGACTACTTTCTGAAGATCTGTATGTTGGCATTTGTTGGGGCACGACTGAATTAGAAGGAAATGGAAATGGTCTTTTTACTCCATTAAATGTATTGAGAGAACTCAATGAAAAAAATGGATATGGATGGCTTAATGATGCTGGGACAAGTTATGCTAGAAAACTTCCCATCATAGATCGAAACAACCCTCAAGGCACTTATCCACCTGATTATATACCTCTGCCAAATCGTTAAGCGGTCCAATTGTCATCGTGACCTAATTCAACAAGATCTCCGCTCCATTTGGATTCGGCCTTTCCTTGTGGTTTGTAAAAATGACACATAGAAGCGTAATCACAGTTTTTGCAGTGCCAGCTAACATTTCCCCAAACTTTATCAGGATCTGAGTTTTCAATTTGTATGAATCCATTTTTTAGCTCTTCTTCGACTCTATTTAGCGATTCATCATTGTATTGGGCGGCAACTATGTTTTCACCATCAAGATAAAACAAAGCAGCTTTGATATTACAAGAAGGAATTCCAAACTCTCGTTGAACAACTCTGGCGTAACATCGAAGTTGCAAATCTTCTAAGACAGTTTGATTGTTAACACGAAATTTGCCTTTTTTTGTAGTTTTGTAATCGATGATGAAAGCCTTTTTATTTTCTCCATCACCTCTTATAATTAGTCGATCTATAAAACCAGTTACGCACTTTCCATTCGGGGGATCAAGATCATACCTGAATTCGTGTTCAACCATACCATCGCACCCTACTCTTTGAGTAAGGTTTTGTATTGCACGTAGATGCTTGATCAGTTTAGTTTTGTAATCATCAGGCAAGGCCGGGCATGGTTTGTCATCCTCAAGAGGAATTTTCCCACGAAGTAGATCGGCGGCTATGTCGCCTATAGGTCTTATTGCATTTTCTTGGACATAAAGTTCCGCAATTTTGTGGACAATAGTACCATATACGAAGTAAAATGGCTCAGGGCCGGGAGCAGGCACCTTTAGATGGTAGCGATATTTGTATTGTTGCTGGCAAAGATCAAAACATTTTTTGCGACTCACAGAGATGTGATTGATATTCATGATTCATTTTTCCTTAATTTTGGACACACATTAATTCTGTGTGTTTACACGATTTGTATTATCGGAAAAAATGGATTATAAAACAATACTAAACAAGAAAAATAAGGTAATTTATGGCTGTCGATTTTGATTTGTTTATGGACTGGGCCAAAGAGTATTTTGGCGATAGTAACATAAAAATTCGTAACACCTCTCACGGCACGGAGATATGCACTCATTCAATTTGGTCTGAGAAAAAGCTTGGAAAAACCGATACTAAGTTTCACTTATGGATGAATCCTTCTGGTGGAAAATCGGAGCATCCAGAACTTGGATCGTATAGGTGTTGGTTGACCGATGAAATGGGATCATTGGTAAAATTAGTCAGTCAACTAGAAAACATGGAATGGGATGAGGCTGAAGCTAGAATTACAGGCGGATGTTCACTACGAGATTTAGAACAAAAAGTTCACGAATTTTTTGGTCACAAAGAAACACATCCAACAATACCTCAAGTTGATGAACAAATAAAACCAAAACTTGATTTGCCACCATCAACCTATTTGATTTCTCAACTGGGCAATCATTTTATGGCACACAGAGCAAGTGCATATCTTAAAGATCGCAAAATGTCTATTGATGGTTTGTATGTTTGTGTTGCTGGAGAGTTCAAAAATCGAATTGTTATTCCATATTACAATGACAAAAATGAATTGGTATATTACAATTCACGATTGATGAGTGATAAAAAAGATGTCTTGAGATATATGAAATGCCCAACCACAATTGTCGATCAAAAAGATGTCTTGTTTATGACTAAGTGGCCTGCTAAAGGCTCTAAAATTTACATTCAAGAAGGTGAATTTGATGCTAAATCTTTGGAAATAGCTGGATTCATAGGTTGTGCATGTGGAGGAAAATTCATGTCCGACAATCAGATAGAGCTAATCCGCAACTATAATCCTGTGCTTGCATTTGACGCAGATGAAGCAGGCTTTAAGGCAATGGTCGATATAGGAAAAGCTCTGCTGGAAAAGGGGCTCACACAAATTTATTATGTGCGACCCCCAACAGCTTTTAAGGATTGGAATAAGTTTCTTGTTGAAAGAAATGCCTCAACCATCAAGGCTTACATCGAAAAATTTGAAAAGCCATTCACAGAAAATACACCAAATCTTTTGATGTTAAATCGTTTGTAAATTACTTATTGCATGTGCAATTTTTACAAGAGCAATTCTCACAAGAACAATTCTTGCAATCACCTTTTTTGCAGCCATCGCATTTGCAATTACATTTTTTGTTATTCATATTTTCCTCTTGATTCTCATTTAGACCTTTTTTACTTAACCAATTACTAAAACTGGTATTTTCTGGAAAGCTGATCATTCCTACGGGCTTTTTGACAACGTCGGGAATTCCACTTTTGTTTTCACGATTTTTTCTTGGCATCATTCTTTCATTTTCTAAATCTAAAGCGGCTGTGGCTGATATAGGGGTGCTATACAAGCCGGGATATTGAGATCTGTAATAACCATCAGGATACCCAAATTTTAAGCCAGTACGATTTCTGTTTTCATCAATTTGACAGTTCATCCACTTTTTAAATTTTAAGACTTGCCCTTCTTCGACCTTTTCAGGCAAATCTTCATGTTTGGTTGATGCAAAATCTTCAGCATCTTTTTCTGAAACACTCTTAGTAAGGTCTTTAATCTTAGGGCTTTTACAAATAGATTTCTTCTTGTCACTTTTCTGACAACCGTGTACAATTCCGAATAATCTTTGTTGGCTTTTACTTGTTGCTGGCATAATAAATATCTATTCATTTATCACTTAATTATTTCATGAACGCAAAAACTATTCAAGGTCTTCAACACTTTGTTCACAAAGTGTGCAGTATAATCTCCACATCTATGAATCGTTCTTTTGACGAACGAATATCAAGAGAGCATTTTGTTGTTAGGATAACATCCATAACAGCAGACGGAATTTGGGGGACTCATCCCTACAACAATGATTTGGTAAGTTTTTACAGTTTGCAACATGTAATTTCAATACATGAAGAAGTAGAATTAGATCTAAATAATCCCGAACATACAGAAATGATTAAAGAGTATGAGGAAAAAACGGGTCAAAAAATTCAAGGCGATTTAGTGAAAAAACCAATAAGCAAACCACAAGAACTTCTTCCAGTATTAGACGAAGCTCCGTCACCCGTAGTTGATGATACTACAGGTGACGCTACTTTTGTTGACATTGCTAATCTTGAAGCCTTGGCATCTCATTCCAAAAAAACTTTTGATGCCGAAGATTCTGCAAGAAAGTTTTAAGATCTAATGAGTTGTACAAAGCTTCTTAATTTATCATAAAAACTTTCGTTTTTAACGTTATAACCTTGAGAAAAATTCTTTAGTCTTATACGCAAGTTTTTTTTCATGGCCTCAACATTTATGGATTTGCCTGCTTCGTACTTTTCTGCTATTTGATTAGCTGAGTTTGAAACGATATTTCGCACACCGTTTAAAAAATCAGAATCTATTTTACGCATGCTTTTTTTTAAAAAGTCTACATATGAATCTTCTGTAAACCAATCTGAAATTTCCCCATAAGCTGCTTTTTTAAATTCATCTGAGTTAGAATTTAGGTCTTTAAAAATTTTTTCAGTAATTTTTTGAGCTATTTCAGAATCTGCAAGCCCTTCAAAGTCGCTAGGTCTAAAAACAGATTTATTTTCTTTGCTAGACGTAACATTTGGTTTTTTTTCATCTTTAACTGTAACATTAGATTCTTTTCCAGCAGTGATCGAAGAATTTGTTGGAGTGGTTTCTGGAATTACCTTTCCATCAATAATTTTTTTTACATCCTCAATTGTATTTATTGATTTTTTATCTAACAAACCTAATAATTTAAAAACTGTTTGCAATTTTATGTTTTTATTTGCCATTGCTTCTCCAAATTTTTCGCTTAATATTGAAAGAAGTTTATTTTCACTTATGTCAAGAACATAATCGTCCTCATCTTCTAGTTCAAAGTCTATTAGGAATGCTTCTATTTTTTTGAACAAACTTTTGTTTATTATTTTGAATTGCTCATTGGAAGCAAGTTCCTTTTGATATCTTTCAGCATTTTCATTTGATCCAACTGTAGTGGGCGTTTCAGGTTTTTCAACTTTTTTCTTTTGAGAGCTTATCTCAGCTTCAAATTCATCAAGGGTTTGCTTAATTGATGCATCTAAATCCTTTTTTTCTTCAAACTTTTGTTTGACAATATTCACAAGTTGACTTAATTTTTCTTTTCTTTTTAGATTGCGTTCTTTTGAAGCGAACATTTCAACATAAGCATCCAAAAGTTGTGTGGTATTTATGCCCGAACCGCTTTGACTACTTAAAAGATCTCCCTCAATATCTTCATTTTTGAGAATGCCTTGCTCTCCTGAAGAACCTTGCTCTCCTGAAGAACCTTGCTCTCCTGAAGAACCTTGCTCTCCTGAAGAACCTTGCTCTCCTGAAGAACCTTGCTCT